>Ga0114930_10001457_pt1 | contig 22572 bp, 21 predicted proteins | sample AnhtaG_FD_87300 | JGI IMG/M metagenome (GOLD analysis project Ga0114930, IMG submission 87300) | Deep subsurface microbial communities from Anholt, Denmark to uncover new lineages of life (NeLLi) - Anholt_01485 metaG | ecosystem: Environmental > Aquatic > Marine > Oceanic > Sediment | place... | reverse complement strand
GGGATTAGAGTGGGTCTAAGCGCAGCAAAAGGGTTGGCGCATAGTTTGAGCGTTCCCATAACAGGTGTATCTGCATACGAAGCATTGGCAAATAAGGCAGACCCAAAGGATATTCCTTGGTGCTGTATCGTCCCGTTAAAGGGGGAAAAAATCTCGTATTTAATATACAAAAGCCCGGGCGCTGCAGACGGGTCGGAAGCAGGAGAGGCGGGCACCTGGAATGACGTCATTCAGAAATTACAGGGGGTTAACTCCATATGCGGCGATATTCCTGATGAAAAGGTACATTTACTGAAAATTAATGTATCTCCGGACGTTTCAGTGATAAAGCGCAAGCCGTCCGGAATTGCAGTGGCGGAAATCGGAATGCAAAAACTGCAGCGTGGTGTTTCCGATGACATGGTGAGTCTGTCACCGATATACATGCATGCGGCTGCTTTCCGAAAACAGGTGACCATGAAGGGCAGAAAATGATTAACCTGAATATTCTGCGATTTTCTGAGTATGGTTAATTGTGGACTGAACTTTGGTAAATTTATTGACTTCAGCTTAAAATAGATAGCACAAAAATTTTAAAGGCGAGTTTGCTACTCCCGATAAGCTGGATAGCAATGACATATTATTTCTTATTATTTCATAATTTCTTGTTCATCATAAAAATGAGTACATGAGAAAAAAATTAATACTGAAATAGTATATGGTAATTTTAACGGAAAACAACGATAAAAGCATTAAATTTCTTAAAACCTTCTGTTCGGGATTGATACCGCTCAGCGGGATTAATATGATGAACCCATTAGTTTAAACTTTTATACATGAACATACTTCGCATGGAAGGTGTCCGGTATTATCAATCTCGTAGGAACACGCCGCGGCGTGTTCTGCCCTCAGAATAAAGTTAAAGTAGGAGCAACTTGGTTATTACGCAGTGCCGCTGAACAGGACAGCATTAAAAAAGAGGATTTATGAAAGAATCAGAATTAAAATATCAAATAAATAGACCCGGGAAAATAGCTGATCTGTGCGGTGTTAATAAGATGTTTCAGGAAACCTTTGATCCTGACAAAATCCGTTTTAGAAACATGACCCTCTCCGATTTAGATAGGGTCACTGAAATGGAAAAAAGCATCTTCCCGTCACCATGGTCGAAAGAGAGTATTCGGTATTTTATTGAAAAAGACCGGTACGCTGAGGCATTAGTGTGTGAAATTGATGACAACGTTGTCGGATATGCCTTTTATTGGTTAGTAGCATGCGAAATACACATAGCAAATATTGCTGTTGATGCACCGTACCGTAGGAAAAAGGTAGGTAAACGGCTCATGCATTTTATCCTCAATAAGGGTAAAAACGCAGGCGCAAAATACGCTATTTTAGAAGTAAGGCAGTCAAATAAAATAGCAATCCGGATGTATGATACGTTTGGATTTAGCAAAACGGCTGTACGAAGCAAATACTACAGCGACAACCAAGAAGATGCGGTTGTAATGGCAAAGATATTATAAGGAACCCAACATGGACTGGTTTAAAAGAGTTAAAGAAGGATTGACAACTGATAATAAGAAAGAAATACCCGAAGGATTATGGATAAAATGTGATAACTGCGGGGATATTATTTATAAACCTGAAATTGACAAAAATCTTGGTGTATGCACCAAATGTCAATATCATTTCAAAATTTCCGGTGATGATTATATAAACTTCCTGCTCGATGAAGGGAGCTTTCAGGAATTTGACGCCAATATAAAAACCGGCGACCCATTGAAATTTAAGGACCAGAAAAAATACACAGACCGAGTTAAAGCCGCAAAAAAATCCACCGGACTGAATGAAGCAATCCGTACAGGGTATGGTCGTATTAATGACTATCCTGTTGTTTTTGGCGTTATGGATTTTGCCTTTATCGGCGGCAGTATGGGTTCGGTTGTGGGGGAAAAGATAAAAAGGGCGGTCGACAGGGCAATACAGACCGAATTCCCCTTGATTATCATTTCTGCATCGGGTGGTGCACGGATGATGGAAGGAATTCTTTCGCTCATGCAAATGGCAAAAACAAGCGCACGGATTGCACAGTTTTCACAAAATAAGGGATTATACATTTCAGTTTTGACAGACCCCACCACAGCAGGTGTGATGGCAAGCTATGCTATGTTAGGTGATATAATTATCGCAGAACCGGGCGCACTCATAGGATTTACCGGACCGCGTGTAATTAAGCAGACCATCGGCGAGGAGCTACCGGAAGGGTTTCAGCGTTCCGAATTTTTAAAAGAACGGGGTTTTGTTGATATGATTGTTAACCGGCAGGAACTCCGAAATCGCATAATTGAAATTATTGACTTTTTTGAAAATGGGAAAAATGAATACACCTCCTCAAATACTGCTGACGAATGATGACGGGTTTTTTGCTCCCGGCTTGATTGCTCTCTATGAGGCATTATCGCCGGTAGGTGCATGTACTGTCGTGGCGCCTGTTTCCGAATGCAGTGCTGTCGGTCATGCAATTACTATGCGTAAGCCGATTCGCATCCAGAAGAGTGATCGCGGTTTTAAGGGATTTGGCTGGGCTGTCGACGGAACGCCGGCAGACTGCGTGAAATTTGCAGTAAAAAAAGTCCTGCGCTCTGTGCCCGACCTCATTGTTGCAGGAATTAACCAGGGGGCTAATACGGCAATTAATACAATCTATTCCGGAACGGTTGCCGGCGCTGCGGAAGGCGGAATAATGAACGTGCCTGCATTTGCAATTTCTGTTACCTCGTATGAGTATAACGATTTTTCATCCGCCGCCGAATTTGCACAAATTATAGCAAAAAAAATTCTCGAAAACGGACTTCCCGACCATACATTTTTAAATATCAACGTTCCTCCCGTTCCAAGAGAACAAATAGCCGGTATACGCATTACGCACCAGGGTAAAACACGCTACGATGAAATATTTGATGAATTGAAAGACCCCTCAAACAATACCTATTTCTGGTTAAGAGGGGAAAAAATAATATTGGAACATTCGGAAGATTCAGACGAAATTGCCGTCGAGAATAACTACATCGCCGTTACCCCTTTGCAGTGCGATTTAACCAATTACAATGCCTTGGATTATTTGCGCAAATGGAAAATTTCTTTGGAATAATTTTTTAGTAAATTACATACCGCAGATCCAATGGTAGAAAATCCATCAATAGAGGAGAATGATTAATGTGCAATTTATATCATAATGATTCAAAATGGTCTAAATGGAAAAGCTTTAATGAATTAGATAGTGATAGTAATTCAGATTTGAAACAATTTGGATTATATAGAGTTCGTTCAGCCGTAAATGGAATACCCAATCCTATTAGACGATTTTTTAAAGATGATGATCATGGTTTAATCTTAATAGGATTATGTGGAAAAGGATGTAAAGATAATTCAATTGAAAATTTATATAAAAGGCTTTTAGAGTTTTGGAAAAAGGTTAATAATGGCGGACATGGACACAGTGAAGGAAAACGATTTAACGATTACAATTATATTAAAAAAATTGACATTAAAAGCCTTGAATATTCGATTATATCTTTCTCACGGACTGAGGTGGGGGAAAAAGAGAAAGAGTTATTGCATCAGTATAATTTAGAATTTTTAGATATGCCTTTGTTAAATAGAAATATCGGTTAATGAAATAGCTTAGAGAAACGATGCCTGACAAACCTTTTAAAAATATTTACCGTCCTGGAAAAGGAAATGTTAAACTTCCTTTTGTAGAAGCAAGAAAATCAAAAGAGGGACGAAATTATATATCTGCATTTGAACTATTAAAAAAGGATCTTAAAACAATATTCGAATACATTGAACCTGTTGGAAATAATTTTAGAGCTTTTTCACATAGACTTTTTGAATTACTTCTTAGAGCCTGCATGGAAAATGAAGCAAATTGCATAAATATTATTATACAAAATACCGCTTCTTTAGGGGAAATAAACATTCTAAGATACAGTGACCTTGAGGGGCCAATGAAACTATCTGAATATAAAGTAAAATGTCAGTGGATTGATTATCCGGAATTTAGTCCTTTCGAGTCTTTTGCGATTTCTGAGCGAAATAAAAGATCACCTTTGTGGTATAGGGATTATAATGCTGTAAAACATAATCGAGTTGATAATTTTGAAAAAGCAACTTTAGATAATGTAATTCAAGCAATAGGCGCAGTTTATGTTATCCTTTCTGCTCAATATGCTCCCTGGTTTGATGAACCGGCAGCCCGTCGAGTTATGGGATTGGATCCGCTAAGAGTAGGTATGTTTGTTTTAACACAGGAACCTGAATGGGATGAAGTAAATCAATATGAATATAATTGGCATGATTTAAAGCAAACTGCTGATCCATATGATTATCATTCAATACCAATAATATAACATGAGTAATAAAGTACGTATCCCAAAACGTTTAAGCAGTGAAATTCTTATTGCTAATAGACATGCTTGTTGTGTATGTCAAAAAGGTGGAGTACAATTACACCATATAAATTGGGATAATAGTGATAACACTTATGAAAATTTAGCTGTTTTATGCTTAGAACATCACGATAAGGCAACTGCTCCAAGATCAATTACTGCTTCTCTGACTCCAGAGCAAATAATCACATATAAAAGAGATTGGGAGAATAAATGTAAAGAGTTAACTCATGACATTGCACGATCAAGAACGGCATTCTTTATGGTTGATTATAAAAATGTTGAAAGGATTAGAGACCTATTTTCACAATTATCAGGTGAAGAGTATGTTAAAGCTTATAAACAATTACGCGATGAATTAATCTTAGAAAAACAACTTAGAACAGAACAGAAATTTGACGTGTCGATTGAACCAACGACTTTTCTGAATCCTATCTCAGCAGGTTTGTTAGAAGAGATTAAAAAGTAGAATGTGCATCCAGAATGGTTTAACGATTGTAAGGGCCATCCATTTGATCCATTATACCCAATTATGGATTGGTCAATAAAACCACCGCCTAAATTTGTTTATGATATTTGGTGTCAATTGATGGTTAGAGCTATTATTATAGCCAGAGGTACGTATGATCTTTTTAATCTTATGCGAATTGAAGATCCAAGATTATTACAAATTAGCGGCCGGTTAGTATCTTTTGAAGGTAAATTAAACGGAAACGTTCACTTCCCTGATGAATGGGAAGAGCATCCATTATCTTATACATCATTTACATCGGAGAATGAAAATGTTATATGGGAATCGGAATTCTCTATAAAAACTCAGTATATCTATTCGAAAACCGCTTCAGAATCATTAGGTAAAAATTATGCGAATGGAATTTTCGTACTTCGGTCAATCGATGAAATTGATAAATCTGATTCGAAGATTAAGGTGAAATTCTCTTGTACACCAATAATAATAGGATATGGGGCATTGAAGATATCATAAGTAAAGATTATTAAAAAATGGACATGATGCATGGATAAAAATACACTGAAAAGGCTAAAAAAACTTAATGAATTGCAGTCTTCATTTTCAATTGATAACCCGGGATTGAGGAGAGCAATTGAATTTAAGAAAAACATGCAAGCATTGAGTGAAAAAATAACGCAAGATTATAACACTTTCAGACCTGCGCTAGCTGGACTTGAGAGACTTGCTTTAGATGTAAAAAGAATTCAATTTCAAATACCACAGTATTTTATTGATGCAATATATGAAAGTCAAATACATACACAGAATATTAATGATGTACTAAAAACCCTAAATCTGACAACTCAAAACTTACAATTACCATTCCAGAAGATAGTCGAGCAGCAAAGATCAATTCAAAAAATGCATGGCAATTTGCAAAATGCTATACAAAAAATGTATGTTAATGAATATTCGGAGTTAATTGAAAATATTACTTTGCCTGCTGTAAGAATTAATGATGCGTTCAATTCTATACGAGCATTAACAGAAAGTATCAAGCCGCCTTTTGAATTGATTCAATCTGCATTCCAGATACCTTTGGCATATCAAAATTTTGTTCTTTATCAGTTGGAAAAGGCTGAGAAAGACGAAGATGAGATTAGAGATCGCAGGTTGGTTATAACGGACTTAGCCGGTGATCTGATGGATAATTGTCAGATAGTAATAGAAAATGCAATGATAGTTGCAGAAAAATCAGCTCTTGAAAGTGAAGGAGAAGTTGCATCGAATTTGTTCAATTCATTAAACCAAAATCTTTTCTATCTTTATCGATCAGGATGTAAATTCGATCCGATATTATATTTCAATGCATCAAAAACCGCAAACATCAATGTTTTTGGATGTAATATTTGTGAACAAGTCTTTAAGATAAATAAGCTAGAAGAAACTTCAACTGGAAAATGTATCTTCAAGAATACTACTAAAAATTCTCGTGCAAATATGATTATTCCATCTAGAGTAGCAAACATTGAAGAGAATTTTGGGATTATAATTGATAATTTATACTTTCTGTTGTATGAAGGAAGCGGTGATGCAAAAAGACTTACAAGTTTATTAACGGATAATGAGCTTGAAACGTTATGGCTTATAAAACACCTGAGACGGGATTTTAGACATGATGTCGATCATGGTAAAGAAAGCGACATAATAAAAAAGATGATGAGTCCAAAGGATTTTTTCATGGAATCAATTAGCAAACCTTATCCATCAACAAATTTCGATTGGAGCACAGCTCAATTATTTCTGTATGAAAAAGTATATGATATGCTCTGTTTGCTACAAGAAAATATTGAAATGAAATATACAAATAATTAAATTAATTCAAAAAATGAAATAAATGCTACTTTATTATTTCATTTGAGAAATATCTGTATCAATAACATGTAATAATTTCTGCTTACTGACATTATGCACGAAACGATTATAATTCTCGATTTTGGATCGCAGTATACACAGTTAATCGCACGGAGGATCAGGGAGCAGAATGTTTATTGCGAGATATATCCGTTCAATGTTCCTCTTGAAACGATTGAATCCAAAAATCCACGCGGTATTGTACTGTCCGGCGGTCCGATGAGTATTTACGAAGACGGCGCTCCACAAATCAGTTCAGCCAAAGGCAGATCCGCCTCCGGCGGAAAAGATATATTTTCTTTCAATATACCCTTCCTCGGGATTTGCTATGGTCTGTGTACGATTGCACACCATTTTAATGGCGTTGTCGCTCATTCGGATAGACGGGAATACGGCAGAGCCGAACTCGAAATAATTCATAATACCGACCTGTTTGCCGGCATTGAAAACAACTCCCGGGTCTGGATGAGCCATGGCGACCGCCTGGAGTCTCTCCCGGAAGGTTTTGAAATTATCGCCCGCACGGCGAACTCACCCATTGCAGCCGTCCGCAGCACACAAAAACGGTTATACGGCATTCAATTCCATCCGGAAGTCGTACACACCGAACATGGAACGAAAATACTGCGCAATTTTCTATACCGCATCTGCGGCGTAAAAGGAGACTGGACACCCTCTGTTTTTGTAAAGGAGACTGTTGAACGCATAAAACAGCAGGTGGGAGACCGCAAGGTTATCTTGGGTCTAAGCGGGGGCGTGGATTCTTCCGTGACGGCGGTATTGATTAACAGGGCAATAGGAGAGCAGCTCACGTGCGTTTTTATCGATAACGGTTTGCTGAGAATCGGCGAACGGGAACAGGTTGAAAAAACATTTCGCAGTTATTTTCATATAAATCTCCGTGTGGTGGATGGCACCCGTGATTTCTTAGAAGCACTCGCCGGTGTAGCCGACCCGGAGGAAAAGCGTAAAATTATCGGTAATGTTTTTATTGAGTTATTTGAAAAAGAAGCTCGCGCCGTTGGCAGTGTTGATTTTCTTGCACAGGGGACACTGTATCCGGACCTGATTGAAAGTGTCTCGTTTAAAGGACCTTCAGTTACCATCAAGAGCCATCACAACGTAGGGGGACTGCCCGAAAAGATGTCGCTGCAGTTACTCGAACCGCTACGGGAATTATTTAAAGATGAGGTGCGTAAGGTTGGTAAACAGCTGAATATACCGGATGAAATCCTGCAGAGACATCCTTTTCCCGGCCCCGGTCTTGCTGTAAGAATTCTGGGGGAGGTTACAAAGGAAAAACTCGAACTGTTGGGCAAGGCTGATAAAATATTTATAGATGAAATCAAGGCTGCAGGAGCATACAATGATATATGGCAGGCGCTGACTGTATTGCTGCCGGTCAGGTCGGTAGGTGTTATGGGAGACCACAGGACGTACGATCGTGCGGTTGTCCTGCGGGCTGTCACAAGTGTTGACGGCATGACCGCTGACTGGTATCCTATGCAGCCACAATTGCTTGCGCGTATATCCAACAGAATTATCAACGAGATTCCGGGCATTAACCGCGTCGTGTACGATATCAGTTCTAAACCGCCAAGCACCATTGAATGGGAATAAATGATCCCGCTTAACTGAACTATATTTGCAGATAGCTATGAGAAAATTAGCATTATTTGCCGCTGTAATCATAACGATAATTGCATTATCACAAGATATTGCCTCCGCACGGCAGTCGCAGCCGGTATATATCCCCGAAGCGGACTCACTTTTTCAAATCGCTCTATCGCATTATGTGAATGGGCAGTATCAAAATTCTCTGGAAACAATTAACGGAATATTAGGTCTGCCCAATAATCAGCGCTCATCTGCAGCGCTGTACCTTAAATGCCGCATAGCCAAAGATCAAAAAAACTTCGATGAGGCAGCAGCCCTTATAACTCAATTCCCCGGCAAATACCCTAACTCCCGGTATATTTCGCATGCTAAAATGCTGCAGGCGGAGATATATTTTAACAAAGGAATGAACTATTTTGCTTTGCAGGAATTGCTGTGGAACGCTGCACATGGGGATGGCTCTGGAATACGGTCTTGGGCAGCTGAGAAATTTGTCAATCTATTCGATCCCGAAATCCCGGAATATATGTATGTGGAAATCAAAAAACTTTACGATGATGCTGAAATTCAGGCTTTGATCGATATAAAGATCGCACAGCTTAAAATTAACGAAGGAATGTTGAGTGAAGCGCAGGCGATCCTTGGGAATATCAAAAGTCGTATTACGTTCCGAGCCGTTCAAAATGAAATAACAAATCTACAAAGCCTGATTCGGGGAGAACTCTCCGGCGAGCGGTATATTGCTGTTCTTATGCCGTTTCATGGGGAATATGCGGAGAAGGGAAAGCGCATTTTTAACGGGGCAGACGCAGCGCTGAACCAATTTAATGATAGAGCAGCCTATCCAATAAAACTTAAGCCCATTGATACTGAAGGCAATGTGTCCAAATTTCCATCATTAATGAAGAACATTGCCGCTGACAGGTCGATATTAGGAATTTTAGGACCCGTTGATCCGAAGCTCCAGGTTCTGGCAGGCGCAGCGGCTTCGATTTATAAGGTTCCGATTATACTGCCGGGCAATAATGAAGAAAAAATCACAGAGATAAACGATTACTTGTTTCAAATCAAAGGTTCTTCTGAAGTTGAGGGCGCTGTGCTTGCGAATTTTGCCATAAACGAACTTAAACTCACTACTTTTGCAATATTAAGCCCCATCGGAGTACCCGAAGAACAAATGGCTCAGAGCTTTGCATTAGAAGTCGAAAAGCTCGGCGGAAATATCCTCTCCCAGGAGTGGTATTATCCCGGTACAATGGATTACGGCTACCAGTTCGGTCATATCCGGAAGATTGGGTACGACTTGATGATGAAAGACTCCCTCCGTATACACATCCGGGAAAATCTGGCCGATTCCGCTGCTATTATTAAAGACAGCCTCACAGTAGAAGATCTGGATTCGTTAACTACTGTTTTTATGGACAGCCTTACAATCGCTGAACATGATTCAATCTGGTATTTATACTTGGATACGCTTGAAGCACGAAGAAAAGAGGCAGGTATCAGAGAACTGGATACCCTCTATTATCCGGTATATACGTATGACGCAATTTATATTCCTATTACTGCACCGGCAGACATGTATTTTATTGCAAATCAGTTTGCCGATAAAAATTTTAAAACGGTGCTGTTGGGTAACAATATTTGGTACGATCCAATAATACTCGACCGTATTAAAGATACTTTCAAAACTTTCTATTTTACCTCCGATTATTTTATTGATGATTTATATATGCCCTGGGCAAATTTCCGTGATATCTTCCGTCAGGTTAAAGGAGCTTCTCCCGGTATCGACGAAATGTACGGATATGATGCAATGTTGTTTATATTGGAAGGGGTAAGCGGCGGTCTCTCTCTACCTGAGGCTGATCCGCCTCCGGCGGGGAGGAAACGTTTTAGAGAAAATTTAATGCGGATTCGGTCGATGCCGGAGTCTGCACGCGGAACGTTTGAAATGGATGATACTCATCAAAAATCAAATTGGTTATTTTTGCAATATAGAAGTGGAAAAATCGAGCTTTATAACAGAAGCTCTGCTAATATCCGGCAGAAGTGAAGAATTTGACTGATTCGTAAAATTTATTTTTTTAAAGGATAACAGGATAAATTATCCAGTGTATCCTGTCCCGTAAGGGATCCTTTCTGGATAAATACTGTCTAAATGAGCCTTAGTTATGCTTCATCAGACATTTTATTTGAAATGAGCTAAATAATTGATAATGAATAGATTTCCTAATTGTCATTTCGAGCGAAGTCGAGAAATCTCGTTTTTTATAATTCTACATACTAATCTCTCTATTTCTAAATAAGGTATTCAATTATTGCAATTACTTTCCCAATTATCATGGAGAAAACCTCAAACTAAGAGATTTCTCGACTTCGCTCGAAATGACAAATGGAATTTGCTTGATCATTTTCTAATAACTTACTTGGCTCTTTGATTCAAAAAAATGTCGGATGAGCTTTAATTATATTGTACGGAACAGTATTAAGTTTTTGCTAAAGTTTTGGAATACATTTAGTTCCAAAAAATTTATGAATTATTCAAGATAGAAAGCAGTATCATGAATTTAGACGAAAAATATAAAAAATTGCAAAATATTTTGCGGAAAATGGGCGGAGTTGTCATCGGTTTTTCCGGAGGTGTCGACAGCACTCTCCTGCTCAAAGTCGCAGCAGATGTTTTGCATGATAAAGCGCTTGGACTGATCGCCACTTCCAACTCTTTTCCTGAACGTGAACTGGAGGAAGCAAAGCGATTAGGAGAACAAATTGGCGCGCGTATTCGCATTGTTCAAACTGAAGAAGACTCGAATCCTCAATATCTCAGCAATCCGGTAAACCGGTGCTTTTTCTGCCGTACAGAGCTTTTCAGTAAAATGGCTGACGTGGCTAAAGAGGAGGGATTGCAATTCCTTGCCGACGGCACCAACATAGACGATATAAGCGATTACCGGCCCGGGGCAACAGCCCGGGAAAAATATTCCGTCAGGAGTCCGCTGCGGGAGGCGGGCTTACGTAAAGATGAGATAAGGGCTCTTTCCAGAAGATTAGGACTTCCGACATACGATAAACCGGCATTAGCATGTTTGGCATCGCGTATTCCCTACGGCTCAAAAATAACTCCTGAAAAATTACGCATGATAGATTTGGCGGAAAACTACCTTATGGCTCTCGGTTTTAAAACGGTGCGAGTCCGCCATTACGATACAACCGCGCGAATTGAACTCGATGCAGACGAATTCGCTAAAATAATGGATGAATCAATTCGGGGGAAAATAGTTCACAGATTTAAAGAAATCGGTTATATCTATATTACACTGGATTTAGAGGGATTCCGCTCCGGAAGCATGAACGAAGTCCTGGTTAATGACGACGGTAAGTTAACCGTTAAACAACGATAGGTGTAAACAGTCAAAAAGGAGGGTGCATAGGGATAAAAAACTTTTCTCCTGTTTTATCCCAAACCAACATTGCTGCTTTGTTGTCTCTGAACAAGTTAGCCAGGATGTTTATGAAAGTCAGTCCCATCGATAGATTCAAGCCCTATCAATTTGCCATTTTTGAGCAATTCCCTGAGGTGCATGCCTGCGTAAGTACTCGTCATTCCACAATTGTTGATCCATATCTAATCCGCCATAGGCGGATCAGCCTCCGGCTGATTAACCAAACCGAAGAAAAACGCCGGGAAAGTCATTTCCGGTCGGAAAAGGAATGGTATGACGCTTTACATATTCCTGTAGACAGGATTGTGCGCATCCACCAGGTGCACGGTAACCATGTCGTGCATGCACGGCAGCCGGGAATACTCGGAGATGGTGACGGAATCGTTACCAATCAAAAGAATCTCTATTTAAGAGTTGTAACGGCTGATTGTTTATCAATTTTCATATACGACCCCCGCGTAAAGGCAATTGGACTGGCACATGCAGGCTGGCGGGGATTATGTAAGGAGGTTATCAGTAAAACATTTGAAAAAATGCAGGCGCTGTTTAACTCAAAACCACAAAATGTTATTATTGCAGTTGGTCCGTTTATACAAGCTTGCTGCTATACGGTAAAAGAAGATGTTGCCGCAAAGTTTCCCTCAGAATCTCTTGATTCTATAAATAACGGTATGTACAAACTTGATATGGGAAGAGTTGCGAGTGAACAACTTTCCTTATTAAAGGTACCGCATTCTAATATTGAAATTGCGCCGGAATGTACTTACTGCCGGGATGACATTTTTTACAGCGCCCGGCGTGACAAACTGAAAACGGGGAGAAATGTGAGTATAATGGGTCTGCAATAATATTAATTTTGGTTCTTCACTGTTTCTTATGAATAGTGCTTGATTTAGGTTGATTAAGTCCCCCTTTGAAGGGGGATTTAGGGGGATGTAAAAAATGTTCTAATTTTTAATTAATGTATTATACAACCCCCTGTTTCCCCCTTTATTAAGGGGGAATAGTTGAAACAATTCACATTAATTATAAAATTTGCAAAAGATAATTTAAGAATATTCCACTTGCATAAAGCGAAAATCATCTGTAATATAATATGATATTATTTTTTCTTTTTTGAAACGTTTTTGCATATAAATCCGTAATATATAGTAAACACCATAGTGTCTAACTACGTGAATTTACATTTTTTTGAGAGCATCATACTCGGGTTAGTCCAGGGGCTCACTGAATTTTTGCCTATCAGCAGTTCCGGACACCTTGTTTTAGCGAAAGTAGCGTTAAATATCCAGGAAACACCGTTATTATATGACATCTTTTTTCATTTTGCAACGGTGCTGTCTGTCTTTACATTGTTCAGAGATGAAATCATAAAAATAATCGTTGCATTTATGCGGGGCGTTATTAATGCGGCACAGGGAAAAGGGTGGCGCATACATTACAAATCAGATAAATACTTTCGATTAGCTGTCTGCATAATACTGGGATCAATTCCTGCTGCATTCATTGGCTTCATATTCGAAGGTGCAATTAAAAGTGTATTCACCTCCGAAAAATCAGTTGCAGTTTTTTTATGTATTACAGGCGTCATACTAATAAGCACCATGTGGGCAATTAGTAAAGCAAGACAAGTCTCCGCCGGTTCAGCCCTGCTCATCGGAGTTGGACAGGCTGCAGCCCTTTTACCGGGGATTTCCCGCTCCGGAGCTACAATAGCAACGGGATTATGGCTCGGTATCAAGCCTGAAGAAGCAGTGAAATTCTCCTTTTTTTTAGCAATTCCGGCAATTCTCGGGGCGAATATTCAAGAATTTTCGTCAATAAGCATGAATATTCTCAAGGAAGAAATCTGGTTTCTATTAGCGGGAGGTATTGTTGCATACCTGTCCGGTTTGGCTGCCATAATCATACTTATGAAGATAATTCAGAGCGGCAAGTTTTTTTGGTTCGGGATTTATTGTTTAATTATAGGCACTATAACGTATGTTATTGTATGAAAATATCACTCTCCCCCTTTATGGGGGAGGGTTAGGGTGGGGGTGAAGAAGTTGTTAAAAATGGTGTCACTATATCACCCTCCCTTAATTCCCTCCCATCAAGGGAGGGAAATTAAAAGTAGTTCTTCACGTGTTTTAGTAAATATTGATATATATTGAGGAAACTTGCATTTCATACAAAAATGTCCCCTCCCCCTATATGGGGGAGGGTTAGGGTGGGGGCATCACCCTCCCTTAATTCCCTCCCATCACGCTTAGCGGAAGGGAAATTAAAAGTAAGCATATTGAAAAGAACATATACAAAAAAACTGTGCATACATACACTAAACAGGCAAGATCTAATTATTTAATAAGTGTGTTGGTGACAACACAAACACACAGCAATAAAAATTGGTTCAACTGCACTTTTATTTGAACAAGAATGACAATCATAGAATCTATTCATTATAAATCATTTAGCTCATTTCAAAAAAAATGTCTGAGTAGCCGAAAAATTAGACTCATGTATGAAAAATTATTGTTTATTATTCCACCGAGTACTCGGGACAAGTTTTGAAAACGGCACTAAGGTTTTACGTTAAATTAACTTTTTATGCAAGAAAGTAATAAGCAATATATCTCTTAAGGTGAAGGTTTACGTTATGGAAAAGAAAGAGCTTTTTACATCGCGAATTGGTCTGCTCATGGCTTCTCTCGGTATGGCGGTCGGTACCGGGAATATCTGGCGGTTTCCCCGTATAATTGCGAAATACGGCGGTGGGTCATTTCTCATCCCGTGGATAATATTCCTTTTTCTCTGGTCGATTCCCCTTCTGATACTGGAATTCAGCATGGGAAAAGGAGCGCGTAAGGGAACAGTCGGCGCATTTGGTACAATTATGGGGAAAAAATTCGGCTGGATGGGAGCCTATGTCGGGTTTTGTGCGATGGCGATAATGTTTTATTATTCTGTTGTTACAGGCTGGTGCATAAAATACATTACTGCTTCAATAACCGGAAAGGTCTTTTTACAGGAAGGGCTGACATACTGGAATTCGTTCATTGCCACCCAATATCAGCCGCTGTTTTTCCATTTCTGCGCAATGTTAATAGGTTCGTTTATCATATATAAAGGGGTCAGGGGCATAGAAAAAGCAAATAAATTCCTGATTCCTTCGCTTTTCGTCCTGCTGTTGATTGCGATGGTCAGGGCTTTAACCTTACCGGGTGCTGTGGAAGGTGTAAATTATCTGTTTACACCAAAATTAAGCGAGTTATTTAACTACGAGATTTGGCTGCAGGCGCTTACGCAGTCCGCCTGGTCGACCGGCGCCGGATGGGGATTAATTTTAACCTATGCTGTGTATATGAAACAGAAAGAGGATATAGTTCTTAACTCGGGAATAATCGGATTTGGTGACTATACTGTTTCGCTTATAGCCGCACTGGCTATTGTGCCGGTCGTGTTTGCCATAGGCTCTGCTTATGCGGACCCGGTGGAGTTATTGCAGGAATCAGGTCCCGCAAATACCGGCTTAACCTTTATATGGATTCCACAGTTATTTAACCAGATGGCAGGCGGTAGGTTTTTCCTAATTATGTTCTTTCTTGCACTAAGTTTTGCTGCCGTTTCTTCGCTAATATCCATGATAGAGCTTACAACCCGAATATTTATGGATATGGGACTGACAAGAAAGAGGGCAATAATAATGGTTGGCAGCGTTGCATTCATTCTCGGTATTCCATCGGCGCTCAGCATGGGATTTTTTGAAAACCAGGATTGGGTCTGGAGTGTCGGATTGACGATGAGCGGATTCTTTATTGCCCTTGCAGCAATAAAATACGGTGTAAAACGTTTCCGTGAAAATTTTATTAACCTCGAGGGCAACGATATTAACCTCGGGAGATTTTTTGATGTAATTGTATTTTTGATACCCGTGCAGTTCGTGCTGCTGATATGGTGGTGGTTTTCACAGGCTGGCGGTTGGACCGATATTTTCAGTTCCTTCAGCGTGGGCACCTGTCTCTTCCAGTGGGGATTGGCTATTATCATATTTATTGCTGTTAATAAATGGCTCATGCGTCGTACATTTGAAGGAGAAAAACAATGAATCCATCTGCGGTGATAATGCTGATTGTTGTGGGGGGAATTGTATTGGGAGGTTTTATACTTGCCATGAGAATGGCAATGAAACGTGAAAAAAGCAAATCGGCTAACAACAGCGGTTAATACCAATTAGTAACCATAAATGAATAATTAATAATTAATAATTACGAATGTCGAATGTCGAATTATTATTTTGACACAGATTAAAGCTGTCCCGCTTAGCGGGATTACGATATTCGCAGAGAAAATCAATTATTTTCTATCATGTTTAATCATAATAATCTGCGTAAATCAGCGTCCATTTCTAAATTCGACACTCGTACTTCTCATGTTTTATGAATAAGAAACAAACATATCGCGAACGGTTACTTGCAATCAAAAATGCTCCTTTGATGCCGGTGTATGTTATCACAGGTGCTGAAGATTATCTGCGGGAAACCGCGACAAAACTAATATTCACTAAAAGCGAATCGGCTGGCAAGGAAAGCGCTGCGGTTAAAAAATTCTTTGGAGATGAAATTGATGCCGGTGGACTCAATGTCAATCTTGTATCGTATTCGCTTTTTACCGAAAAAGAATGTATACTCGTCAAAGACGCCCGGAAAATGAACAGTGAATGCTGGCAAATTATTGAAACATATGTTAAAGAGCCCCGGGATACCGCTACGGTAATACTTGAAGATGAAAAATTGGATGAGCGAATTCCTGCGGTAAAATATCTCAAGGAGAACGCCGCCTGGTATGATTTTCCTCTGCTTTATGATAATCAACTGATGGATTGGCTTCGAAGGTATGCAGCAAAATTGGGTTTTTCTATGAATAACGATGCACTGCAAGTACTCAAAGACTCAGCAGAACCCGCACTGCGGAACTATGTAACAGAATTCGAAAAAATTCAGCTCTTTGCTCAAGAAAAAAAAGTGCTATCTGCTGATGATATTATTGAGATTGTACATTCAAGCCGCGGTTTTAATATATTTGAATTCACGCATGCCTTGTGTGAGCCCGACAGCAATAAAGTGCTGGAACTCCTCCAGCAAATCTTTTTATATAACGAAAGCATACCGGGTATCCTGATTATGATTGTGCGGCATTTAACGATATTACTAAAAATTAAGCTTTACAGTGTGCAGGGTTTCGAAAATAATGAAATTGCCAAAATTGTCGGATTGACTTATTTTAGATATAAGCGGTATGCGCAGCATGCTGCACAAATTACGATAGAGGATATTCGAACACTATTAGAAGCAGTCCTCGAAGCGGATACACATCTGAAAACCGGGTATCGCAGTGACAAAATGACATTGACGTTGCTTATTCAAAAATTTAAAAGTATTTTTAATAACCTGTAAAATTCATAAATATTCTATTGTGTGGCATAAAACTTGCAAAAGTAAAATCAATCGCGCATATCTCAATGTGTCATGTCGAGTCCCGCTAAGCGGGACGAGACATCCCGAAACTTCGGGATTAAAATTGAAAAAAACTGACAGTAATGTCAATTTGTTACTCTGAGCTCTTGGGTTTTTATCTTTGCGGTCTCTGCGGTTTATGAATTATTCAGATAGATAATGCATTGGTAAATTTTATCAATATTTATTAGTTTTATGAGGTATATATGCATATTATTTGTATTTGTTATGGAGAGATTAGCACTCACCATGTTTGTGCTGAAAAAACAATTCTTGCAAAAGTTTTAAAAATAAATAAAAATCAGGGGAACTTTATCCCGTATTAGTAGTTGTATACATGAGTAATGATAATAAAAACAAATCTGCTCCTACCGATGAAGAACTGATCGAGCAGTTCCAGCATGAAAATCTATATGCTTTTGAAGAGATCGTAAGGCGTTATAAAGATCAGCTTGTCAATTTTGCGTATCGATTCCTGGGTGATGTAGATGAGGCTGAAGATATTGTTCAAGAAACGTTTTTACGAGTATACCGCAAGAAAAAAGCATACAGAAATGTAGCAAAGTTTTCTACGTGGATATATACCATAACCGGCAACCTTGCAAAAACGGAGCTCAGGCGCCGTAAACGCCGCAAACTTTTATCACTTAGTAGTTTGGGTTTTGAAGATAAAGATTTTGAACTGCGCGATGACAAAAAAGGTCCGGAAGAAAGCGTTGATGAGATTATAAAGGAGGAGATCATTAAGAGGGCGATTGACTCGCTGCCGGAAAAATTTAAAGAAGTTATAATTTTTCGCGATATACTGGAACTTTCTTACGAAGAGATTAGTTCAATCGTAAAAATCCCCCTCGGAACAGTAAAATCCCGGGTAAATCGAGGTCGTTTTAAGCTCCAAGAAAAACTTGCAGAATACTTATCAGCCGAAGGCAGATCCGCCTCCGGCAGAAAAGAAATTAAAGAATGAGATGCCTATGATCAATTGCGGAGATTTTTCAGAGCACTTTTCCGATTATTTCGAAGGAATGGTATCGGAAGAGTATAAAAAATTAATCAGCGCACACGTTGCCGCCTGTCCTTCCTGTGCAAAATTTTTGGCTAATGCCCGCCTGATAAGTAAATCACTCAAAAACCTGCCTAAAATATTTGCATCGGAAAATTTCGATAAAGCATTACGCAGGCGCTTAGCTAAGGAAGCCGCTAAAGAACGGGCTGTCGGGCTCGAGCGGATGCTTAACACGCTTCGTGCGCTGCCGGTTAAACCGATGGTTGCCACCTTTGCCGCTGCTGCCGCTATTGCACTTGCTGCGGTTGTAATTGATTCATATATCATTAATACCGGTGAGGAAAAGGTTTCATATACACCGCGGATTAAACCTCCACCTCTTCCGGGTTCTAACCGCTCAGCCTTTTATCCGCAAAGCTCGTTGACAACCAATCCCATGCAAATCGGTGGGTTTAACCTCCCGGACAGCTCATCACGGTTTTTTCCGAACAGGACGGTTGAGAGTACTTTACAGGAGACCATCCTCCAGTCATTGCGAGACCAATTCCAGCCTGTTAAGAAAAATAAATATTAAACTGCTTGCCTTCTTACCGGCTTTAAACCGGGGAGCTAATGCAATTTTTCTTACTTTTCTAATACCTCGATTAATTCTTTTATGGTAAAAATTATTCAGGTATTGCAATATTATAATTTTATGTTATATTGTGGTTTCAGACAAAGAAATAGCAGAATATAGCGGCGTGCATTATACTGCAGTGAGCAGAGCGATTAAAAAAATTTAAGAGAAATCCCGAGACCTCGGGGCAAGACCTGACCCCGAAGTGCGATCTGTGATTTTTTATTAATTACAAAGCTTTGGTAAATTTTTCATATAGATGCTGAAACAAGTTCGGCATGAAATAGTTACTTACTATTACTCTGAAATTGTTTAGGAATCTTTTTGATATTTTTACCAAATTTTTATTAATGAATTATAAGTTTTAGGTATTATAGAAAAATCTGTTTCTCTTTAATTATCTGAGCCAATTGAATAATGTCATGGTAACTAATTGCACCGTGACCAAAAAAAGGTGTCAATACGATTTTCTTATATTTATAAAAGCAAAATTTATTTTTTAGGATTAACTCACTCTGTTCACGAGATAATTTAAAAAGTCTATTAAATTCATCCCAATAATTCTTACCAAAGCATATTGTTATTAAAGGTTTTGATTTTAACCAATAATTATACACTATGTCATATCTATATTTTTTAATTATATCAATATATTCGTTATAATTTTTAATACCAAACTTATGTAAATGTTGGTGATTCTCTTTAACACTTTTTTTACCCAGAGGATATAGTTCTGCCAAAAAGACTCGACTGCCTTTTTGAAGCAGTTTATTATTGCGATAATCTATATGATCTTTAAAGTCCTTTTTATCAAATTCAAATAATTCCAGAACCAAAGCCGACATAAAATTATAAATCTGTGTGTATCTTTTTCCTTCAGACAGATATTTATTATGGTCATTAAGAATTTCATTTGGTTCTACATAAATATTATTATGTCTGCATCTGTCAATAATATTATTATAATTTTCAGCATCGGGATTTATTTCAACAGCTTCTTCAATTCCAACAAACCAGATACTATTTTTTGGATCTCCGATACCAACAAAATTTAATAATAATTCAAAATCTTTATTCATTTCGCTGTCTCCTTATCTTTTGTTTTAAGATTAATGATGCTAACTTCACACAAAATTTGGGATCAGGTCTTGAAATATTATAAATTATCCCAATAATTGGGATTGTGGTTAAGTACAAGAAATAAAAATTAAGGTGATCCCGCTAAGCATGGATTTTTTGAGCATGGTTTATTTTACATATTGTTCAAATATTAGACATTTTTTATTTTAAAAACATTTATTAGAGCAAAATAATTTATGGCGTTTGTATTTTTTATATGAATCATAAAATTTAACCGCTAAATTATTATATCCTAAAATCTGTTTAGTATAGAAAAATACTCAAATTTATAAAATAATCTACATCAATAAAATCCCTGCTAAGCGGGATTCAGTATTACTATACCCTTAAATAAATAGCAGAATATTACGGAGTACATTATACTGCAGTGAGCAGAGTGATTCAAAAAATTGAAGAGAAACATGTTTAAAGATCAGCCTCTGGCGGAAAAAATAATAATGAAAGACATGACCCGGAAGTTGCATATCGGATTAATATTAAAAGTTGATTCTCAAAGCTAGTTTAATACTTTCATGGGTTTGCACAAAAGCTATTTTAAATCTTTTTATTTCTTCATTCGGTGTTATTAGACTTTCATTATATTTATTTGATTGACTCCTAGCTCTATACATGCTCCAAACAGCTAACGCACCATAATAATAAAGTGAAACTTTTGCTTCTTCTTTTGCTATACTTTCTCCACAATATGTCCCTTCGTCATCATTTGATAAGTTTATTATGGCACTTGTAAGAAAAAGACCACCAATAGCAAAAAATAAAACTCCTTCTAAATTCTCTTTATTATAAAATTGCCCCAAGCCCGGCATAATTGAGAGCATAGTAGCTGTAGTTGGGTTTCTCTTTCTTGATTCGATTCTTACAATTTGATTTTTTGAAAATTTATGATTCGGATCTAGTAAAATAATCTCATTGTAGAAGAAATAAGCATTCCCATAGTTACTTTGTTCAAATTCTGAATCAGCTTTAATCTGATATAAATTGATAAGTCTTTGATTCAATTTAGATACTGAAAGATTGGCTGTGGATGATAATCTATTAGCTTGTCTATAATAAATAAAGGATGATTCGATGTCGTTTTTCTCAAGTGCATCATCTCCTAAGTAAAGCGATGCGTTTAAATAATTATCTCTTATTTTTGGAAGAATAGAATTATCTATTAGGTATGCTTTTGAATAATTCTTATATGCTTCTGAATAATTTTGGGCCTCAAATAAACTGTCTGCTTTTTCACTTAATAATATTGCTTCTTTGCTGGCAAATTTTTCACGTTCAATTACTTCTGAACGATTAGGTATTTGTCTTTTGTAACTAAATAAGTCTACTGAAATATCGAGTGCATTAGTTGGGACTTGAAAAATCAATTCCCATCGGTAAAAGTTTGATGCTCCTGTAGATTGTATGTTTCCAATAACTTCAGCAGCTATTGATGTGCCGAACCATGTTTTTATTGTAATCGAAGTTGGAAGATCATAACTGGTATCATTTCTACCAGCTAATCTATATTCAAGTAATGCATCAATTCTTCCATAATCTTGCTTATTATTCCAATCAAACGTATATCTCCATGCATTGCCATATGGAATAAAGGCACTCGTAGTTCCTCCTAAATTTTGGATTTTTGCAAAAACCTGAATATGTTGATTATCAATGAATCTCACAGATTCATACTCAACTCTCAGTTGAGCAAACAAACAATTTACAATTAGCAATTTTAAAGCTATGAAAATAATTAAGTGTTTCATTTTCCCAACTTTTCTAATTTGATAAAATACTCTCACATAGCATAACTATTAATTTATTTAGTAGTTATTCACCGCACAATTTTATTATACATTAACAAATGAGTTTAAGTAAATAATAATGTAATTCGTTAATTTCAGAAAGTCAATATAAAATTTGGTGTCAGGCCTTGCAATATTATAATTCTATTTTATATTGTGGTTCCATACAAAGAAATAGCAGAATATATCAGAGTACATTATAATGCAGTGAGAAGAGCGATTCAAAAAATTTAAGAGAAACCCCGAGACCACGGGGCAAGACCTGATCCCGAATTGATAAGTAGATAATGAGCAGTTATTTATTATTAAGCCCTCATCAACCATAACAATTATGGGATTGAGGGCTTTTTTATTTTCAATCCTGTTTTTCTTTGCGGTCTCAGCGAAATCTCCGCGTCCTTTGCGGTTAATTTTTTATCTATTTCCATTTTTTCTTGACAAATCTAAAATTCTGTATATATTATGTAATATATAATAATTCTGGTGCAATTTGTATTTTTTGTGCGGATTTTTAATAAAATTCCTTATCAGCAAAGAAAGGAGTTAATCATGAGTAACAAATTGCTAAAGAACGTAATAATACCTTTAATGGTATTACTTGTAATTTCTATGGCAGGTTTTGTCAATATCCTTCAAGGGCAAACTACCAAAGAAGAACGAGAAGCAGCCCGGG
>Ga0114930_10001456_pt1 | contig 22575 bp, 21 predicted proteins | sample AnhtaG_FD_87300 | JGI IMG/M metagenome (GOLD analysis project Ga0114930, IMG submission 87300) | Deep subsurface microbial communities from Anholt, Denmark to uncover new lineages of life (NeLLi) - Anholt_01485 metaG | ecosystem: Environmental > Aquatic > Marine > Oceanic > Sediment | place... | reverse complement strand
TGGCAGAAGATGATGCGGCACTGGATGTTACCATGCTGGAAGAACTAGTTAAAGCACTCGAAACAGCCGCTGTGGTTGCTGCGGTTGTGGAAACCGCAGTTGTAGTTGCTGCGGTACTTGAAATTACTGTAGTAAGCATAACACTATTCCTCCCACTATTAAATTACGTTATATTCATCTGTTATTTATACTTTTCCATTTCCGTCATTTTTTTTTGTGGAATTCCGAAAATGTTATATATAACCTGCAATTTTATTATATTGGGGTTTATTGTGGGAAATATACAAAAATTAATAATAGCTGCCATTGGGCTATCAATCCTTTTCAGCGTGACAGTGACTCCGGTGTATGCATGGAAAAATCCTTTAGATTTTCTGGGCAAATCCGGGAAAGATACAGATTTTTCAAAAGAACTTGATAAGATAGATGAACAGGTCTGGATACTGCAGGAAAATACAAAATTGATGGAATTTATTGATTTGAACATGAAGCAACAGGGTATTACAGTCATTTCTATTAATATAACTGAAAATAAAACGGTATTGGCATCCTATTATATTCATAAAGGTGTGGATGGAACAGCCACAATAAACACTACCGCACCTGACAGTAGTGGCTGGGTTTTTATGCCCACTGTTAAACAGACCGGAACCGGACTGAAAATTCTTCAATCCAATAAATTATCTATCGGTGCCATTATAAAATGTATATTCCTGTGGTGGTCGGTTGATAATGACAGGGTTCCGCCACTTGATACAATAATAAATAAAGCTGAATGGATCGATCAATTCTTGCCAAAATGGTTTAATTGACAATAATACCAATAGTTTATGGAATATAAGAAAGGCAGGTTTGAAAATAAATATACAAATTCTCAGACCGCCTTTGCTTTTTTCGGTGCTTCCATGCAAGAATGTACTAATTCGTGCATTAACAGGATAGAAGGCAACAGTTCATCTACGGTAACACAGCCCCTGTTTGTTGTCCCTCCCGACCTACTTTTATAGTAGGCTACAAGATACTTTTTATTGGTCTTGCAGGAATAGTGTATATACGAACGCAGATCATCGAGAATGTGCAACTGATATAACAAAATTATAATGTGTAGATTATCCCGTATATATCCGGGACAATCTTATTATGTTGATATGGATAGTATATAACATTATAAAAAAGGGGGTATATTATGATGGGGGAGGGAACTTTGATTGCAAATACAGACATCGATGATCAGAGAATTTTACCGATCATCAGATCGGTTAACGCTGGTAAATTATCTGACATTGACATAGTGAGACCAGATATTTCAGACTCCGCGGGATTACATGCATTGGACTTTGGAATGAAAAAACATACGTCGGGAGCAGTATACAATCCATTATCACAATCTGCGATTGTGTACGGCAAAGAAGACTTTGAGGACGAGTCCGGTCTGACCATAGCTGCAATGCCGGCCTATAATGAGGAAAACACGATTGCCAAGATAATCCTGGGCTGCAGAAAATACGTTAACAAGGTAATAGTAATTGACGACGGCAGTACCGATGCCACGGTCGAAATCGCAGAGGCGTTGGGGGCCCATGTAGTGAGGCATAGAACAAACCAGGGATACGGTACAGCACTTCGGGACTGTTTCAAAACCGCCCGTGAATTAGGTGCTGACAGGATGGTTATTATAGATTCTGACGGTCAGCATAATCCTTCTGAAATACCAAATCTTCTTGAACCACTTCATGACGGTTTTGACCTGGTCATAGGTTCCAGATTCGTTAACGGCAACGGGAAGAACATCCCGGTCTATAGGAAAGTGGGGATGAAGGTGCTGGACACTGCCACCAATATTGTGGGCGAGATCAATGTATCGGACTCTCAGAGCGGTTTCCGGTCATATGGAAAAAAGGCCATAGAGAAAATCAGGATCAATGATACTGATATGTCAGCAGGTTCTGAAATACTGATGCAGATAAAAGATCATGATCTTATGTTCAAAGAGGTGGAAATACACTGCACATATGATGTTGAGAACGCTTCCAGCCAAAATCCGGCGATCCACGGATTTAAGGTCCTTATGAAGATATTGGGAGATATGGAATTTCGAAGGCCGCTGTTTTATTTTACCGCGCCTGGTATGTTCAGCACTGGTTTGGGTGTGCTGATGGGCCTGATATTCCTGAATGAGTTCTTTAAGGGAGGTAATTTATTGTTCGGGCCCACTCTGCTTATGATACTCCTGATGCTGGTGGGGATGTTCATGGTTTTTACAGGGATCATTCTGCATTCTATGTCCAGGTTGATCAAGGAATCTACTATGAATTTGGGTTGATGATCTGATGAGAATTGCAATAATACTGGGGACAAGACCTGAGATTATCAAAATGTCACCAGTTATCAGGGAATGTGAACAAAGAAATCTGGATTATTTCATTCTCCATACCGGTCAGCACTATTCGTATGAGATGGACCGGGTATTTTTCGAACAGCTTGAATTGCCTGATGCTAAATATAATCTGGATATCGGATCCCATGCACATGGGGAACAAACAGGTAGAATGCTGATCAAGATAGAGCAGGTACTTTTGAAAGATAGACCCGACGCTGTGCTGGTGGAGGGCGATACCAATACCGTACTGGCAGGTGCACTGGCTGCCTCAAAGCTTGGGATAAGGGTGGGGCATGTGGAGGCGGGTCTTCGGAGTTATGATCGATCAATGCCTGAAGAGATAAACCGGATCCTGGCAGATCACTGCTCTGACTATCTTATCGCACCCACCGAGACATCCAGGAAAATACTGATAAATGAAGGCATCCCTGAAGACAAGATATTTGTTACAGGGAATACCATAGTGGATGCTGTCCGGCAGAATGTAAGGCTTGCAGAACAAAAAGCAACCATCCTGAATGAACTGGATATTAAGCCAAAACAATATTTCCTTGCCACTGCACACAGACAGGAAAATGTGGACGATCCTGCAAGGTTCAATGGGATACTTCAGGGGCTTAACGGGGCTGCCAAAGAATTTGACTTACCTGTGATCTATCCCATACATCCGCGCTCCAGAAAGCAGATCAACAAGTTTTGCATGCAGGTGAACGGCAATATCAGATTGATAGATCCGGTGGATTTCCTGAGTTTTTTGAAACTTGAGAACAATGCCAGCCTGGTATTGACAGATTCAGGCGGTGTGCAGGAGGAGTCATGCATCCTGGGAGTGCCATGTGTGACTTTAAGGGACAATACCGAAAGACCTGAGACCGTTGAGGCCGGGTCCAATATTCTTGCCGGAACCGAACCCGAAAGAATCGTGGAATGTTCGTGTATTATGCTAAAGAGGACGAATGGATGGAATAATCCGTTCGGGAACGGAAAGGCGGGTGAGAAAATCAGGCGGGTTATGACTATCGGAGTGGGACAATGATGTGTGCTAATAATGCTTATTTTCAGGAAGATAAGCGGACAAAAAGGAGGAATTAAAATGGGATCAATAAAAATATTAGTAACAGGGGGGGCAGGTTTCATTGGGACGAATCTTGTGAATGAACTCATTAATCGAGGACACCAGGTCATTACTTGCGATATGTATAACACCGAACGAGAAAATTACCGGCGATGTGATGTGGGTGATTACAGGCAACTAAATAAAATTTTTGATTCAGATACTTTTGACTATGTATATCACCTTGCAGCCGAATACGGACGCTGGAACGGAGAGGATCATTATGAGAATCTCTGGAGGACAAATGTTATCGGAACAAAACATATGATTCGTTTGCAGGAGAAGTATAAATTCAGGATGATCTTCTTTTCCAGTGCCGAAGTATATGGGGATTATAATGGAATCATGTCAGAGGATGTGATGGTCAATAATCCTGTCAAAGATACATACCAGATGAACGATTATGCAATTACCAAATGGGCTGGCGAATTGATGTGCATGAACTCGGCCAATATGTTTCGAACAGAGACGGTCAGGGTGCGGCCTGTCAATTGCTACGGACCTGTCGAACATTATACCCCGTATAGGGGATTCATACCCAAGTTCATCTATCATTCCCTCCATGACAAACCCTATGTGGTATACAAAGGTCATAAACGAATTATCGATTATGTGGATGACACGGTTAGAACCATTGCCAACATCATGGATAATTTCATTCCCGGCGAGGTGTACAATGTTGCAGGAAAGCCTGAATGGGAGAGGGACATCAAAGAATATTCTGATCTGGTGCTACAGGCTGTTGGCAGGGACGATTCCATAGTTACCTATGAAGAGGCAGAGCCCTTTACCACACATATAAAAGCCATAGATTGTACGAAGGCAATCAGGGATCTGAAGCATAATCCTGTGGTCACGCCCGAAGAGGGAATCGTAAGAACAGTTGAATGGATGAAATGGTATTACAGGATAGGGAATTAATATGGATGACATAAATTCCGAATATGGAAACAAAGTGGTATTGATCACAGGAGGTGCGGGATGCATCGGAAGTAATCTGGCCAGAAAGATATCTGAATTGAATGCAAAGAAGGTAATAATCCTGGATAATCTTTCATCTGCATATGAATGGAACATTCCAAACGAAAAGAACATCGTATTTATGCGTGGAGATATTCTTGATGATGAAATGCTCAAGAGGGTATTTAATGAGAAACCAGATTATGTATTCCATCTGGCGGCTCATTTTGCGAACCAGAACTCGGTGGATAATCCCGAGACTGATCTTAACATCAATGGAACAGGGACGCTAAAAGTCCTGCAGTATGCCCATCTTGCCAGTGTGAAGCGGTTTGTCTATTCTTCCTCTGGCTGCGGGGTTTACGGCCTGGACTCAAGGATGCCTTTTGAAGAGCATGATATATCGATCAGCCTGCATACTCCGTACCAGGTTACAAAGCTCCTGGGAGAGCTGTACACAAATTACTTCCACAATTTATATGATCTTCCAATCGTCAATGCAAGGTTCTTCAATGTATTCGGTCCCGGCGAAGTGCCGGGAAAATACAGGAATGTCATACCCAACTTCTTCCACTGGTCCATGAACGGACTGCCGCTTCCTATCACAGGTGATGGAACAGAGACCAGGGACTGGACCTATGTGGATGATATAATAAACGGACTGCTGGCAATGGGGATAAGAGAAGAGGCAGTGGGAGAGGCAATCAATCTGGGATCAGGTACTGAGCACAGGGTTATCGAAATGGCGAATCTGGTCAACAGACTTACAGGTAATGATTCAGGAATAGTGTTTGTGGACCGAAGGGACTGGGATGTAAAGCAAAGGCTCCTGTCTTCTATTGAGAAAGCAAGGAGGATACTGGATTATAAGCCGCAGACTGAGTTTGAGGATGGATTGGAGAAGGTGTATGAGTGGTTTGTTGAAAATCATGAAAATATAAAGAAGAGTGCAGAGTTTTAGGTGAGAGGATGATGATCCTGGGTGTGCTGGAACCGGAATGGATTGGGAAGGATCAGCCTAAAGGGGTTAAACAGATGGTGAAGTGGAATGGATGAAAAGATCTTGAATCAATTTGTGTGGATTATGACAATACAGGAGGCTCTGATTTGAAAATACTGCAAATTTCTTCTTTGTTTCCACCCCATATTGGTGGTATCGAGCAACATGTTTGGAGTTTGAGCAATAGACTTGCTGAAGAAGGACATGAAGTAACAGTCTATACGTCCAATATATCAAAATTAAAAAAGTTTGAAATTGTCAATGGGGTAAAAATTTTTAGATTTTCTTGTTTTTTTTCACCACTAAATAATCAGTTCTTACCGGGACTGTTTTTTAAGTTGATCAGCAAAAATGGATTTGATATTGTTCATGTCCATTCACACATGCACATCTCTTCAAATATAGCTTTCTTCTCGAACATATTTAGAAATAAGCCCATTGTATTGACTTCTCATGGAACGGTTACTTATTCAAATTGGAAGAATATTGTTAATGTACTCTACAATAAAACTATGACTAGATGGATGCTAAAATCAGCAGACAAGGTTATCGCTTTGTCACCGACACAGGCAGTTCTTCTTGAAAGTCTGGGTGCTAACAGTAAAAATATGACGATAATACCAAACTGGATCGATTTAAATAAAAACAAATCGAAAATAAATTCAAAAAATTTTAAAAATCAACATCGGTTAAATAATAAAAAAATCATTCTTTTTGTTGGAGGATTAATACAGAGGAAAGGTATAAATTACCTAATTGATGCGATGAAATATGTTGATTCAGACTCTATTCTTCTCATAGTAGGTGGGGAAATTCACGGGCATAAGGGCGTTGAAACCTCATTAAAAGAGCAGGTTAAAATGAATAATTTAAAAAACGTCCTATTTTTGGGAAGAATATCAAAAGAGCAACTAGAGTGCGCATATTCTGTTGCTGATATTTTTATTATTCCGTCACTTTCTGAAGGATTACCCTTTACATTACTTGAAGCTATGTCCTACAAAAAATGTGTAATTGCAGCAGATATTCCTGGAATTTCTGATGTTATTCGAAATGATAAAAATGGTATTCTATTTGAACCAAGAAATGCTACCCAACTAGGAGAAAAAATAAATTATATTTTAAAAAATCATAAGATTAGAAAAAAATTAGGCGAGAATGCTAGAGAAGATATTGAAAAAAAATACAGTTTTGAAGTAAATATAAAAAAAATAATAGAATTGTATGAAGAAATTTATAATTGCTGATATGAATTGAGTAGTTCAAATTAAGATAAAGATTGAACCGGAAATGACAAGTAAATTTTATAATCCAGCTAGGACGGACAGAATAGGGTTAAATCAGACTATTAAGTTCCATGGTGAGAGTGGCATTAATGGAAAAAAAGCGATAGTAATACTGGCAAATCTTCTCGACAGAGACACAAGAGCCACAAAAGTGATTAAAACACTTTCAAACAATGGTTATAAAGCAACACTATTATGCTGGAATAGGGGATTCAAGGTCTCTAAATCTGTACATCAGGAAGGAGGCGATTTTCATAGAGAGATCCAGCTGAAATTCAAAGCTCCTTGGGGTAGTCTGATACTTTTTTTTCTTCCTATTTGGTGGTTCTTTATATTCTTTTGGCTCATGGCAACAAAATGGGATATAGTACACGCAATACAAATTATTTCACTCCCTCCAGCCGTGATTGCAGGTAGGATAAAAGGTAAGCCAATTATTTATGATATGCTAGATACCTATGAAGATACTGTCTTATTACCCAGAACCATACGAAATATCTGTGTGAGAATCGATAAACTATTTATGTGGCTTGCAAATGGTGTAATTCTTGCTGATGAAGCACAGATAGAAGAAGTTGCAGGAATCCCCAATTCCAAAGTGGTTGCAATTTATGATTCGCCTGATACAATTAGCAAGATAAACCATAGCACTCAAAAAAATGAAATTTTCACGCTATTTTTTGCAGGATTACTTTTCTCAGGAAAGGCATTGAATTTGGATAAGATTTTTTCAGCCATTGAAAGTATCGAAGGTGTTAAAATAGTTATTGCAGGGTATGGTGATTTAGTTAAAGAGATAAAAGACTGGTCCTATAAATTGCCAGATAAAATAGAGTTTATTGGAGAGATAGATCATGCAGACGTGCTTGAAAAAAGTATTGATGCAAATCTTCTATTTATACTTCGTGACTCAATCATTCCAGTGAATAAGTATATTTGCGGTAGCAAAGTGCTTGAGGCTATGATGTGTGGTAAACCTATTCTAGTGAATAAAGGGACTTCTACAGCCAATATAGTGAATAAAGAGAACTGCGGTCTGGTAGTGGACGCTCATAATATTGAAGAATTAAAAACTGCAATTATAAAGTTGAGGGATAATCCAGGACTATGTCATGAACTTGGAGCTAATGCTAGGAAGGCTTATGAGGAGATATACAGCTGGAAAATTATGGAGCGAAAGCTTTTGGCTCTCTATCAGGAGTTAACTGAAGAAATCACAATGAAAGATGAAGAGGTTTAAAATGGGCAATATAAAGCAGACAGATGGGAGAAATAAAATTTGCTTTGTTGCACTGAGTGCCTACTCATTGCTAATGCAAAAAAATATTAAACGAATAATAGGACCAGACGTGCATACGACTCTTCTTGCAAAAGAACTGTTAAAACATAACTTTGAAATAACGTTTATTACTTATGGTGATGGGGGGGCACCAGTAGAATATATAGATGGTATAAAGATAATAAAAACTTACAGAGAAGATTCTAGCTTAAATCACATACTAAAAGCATTTGCTATATGGAAAGCTATGAAAAAGGCCAATACCCCTATTTATTATCACCATGGAGGTGCTGCAGGTATTGTTTCTCTTTTTTGTAAAGTGATGAAGCGAAAATTGGTCTGGCATATTGCACACGATAAGTATGTCAATAGAGAACAAGAGAATTTTATGCTAATAGATAGATTTGGCTCTTGGTTAGATATAAAACTGGCAGATATTATTGTTGCTCAGAGTGAGTACCAGATGGCAACACTCAAGAAAAAATTTGGCAAAGATAGCCTGATAATTAAAAATCATTTTAAAATTACAGATCAAGGAATACCCGACAAGGCAAAACCACCTATTGTACTATGGGTTGGAACAATGGCTAAAATGAAACAACCTGAATTATTTCTAAAATTAGCAAAAGCAATACCAGATGCGACATTCAAAATGATTGGAGGGCCTTCTAATGATCAAGAGCCGTATAAGCAAGCCAAAGAAATTTCCAAAAATTTTAAAAATGTTGACTTTTTAGGTTTTGTTCAATCCTATGAAATTAATAGGTATTTTAACCAAGCCGCTGTTCTTGTGAATACTGCAATAAGCGAAGGCTTTCCATACGCCTTTATTCAAGCATGGATGAACTATACGCCAGTTATAAGCCTTAATAGCGATCCAGATGGGATTATCTGCAAAAATAGGATAGGTTATCATTCAAGGACATTTGACCAATTGGTAAAAGATATTAAACTTTTCTTAAAAGATGAAGGATTAAGGGTTGAGATGGGTATTAATGGAAGGAAGTACGTTGAAAGAGAGCATGATATCACTAATATTATTAGCAAACACATTGAAGTATTTAAGCAGGAGTCAGGGAGTTAGATGGTTGAATCGCAAAAGACTTTGGGCCTAAAAAAATTCTTCTTCCTTATATTAATATTTATCATCACAACGGATTTCGCTATACTACTAAACATCCTATTCTTGAGGCAAATACTTGGATTCCTTTTTCTCACCATTTTACCTGGGTTACTAATTCTTCAAATTCTAAGATTAAATGAAATAGGGGCCACGGAAAAATTTATATTGTCTGTAGGATTGAGTGTTTCCTTTGTGATTTTTTTTGGATTATTAATAAATATTTTATTATTCAATCTCAGATATGAAATCCCATTAGCAACAATTCCACTATTAATTTCCTTTAATCTTGCATTCATTGTATTAGCAGTCATTGGATGCAAAACAAATAAAACTCCAATTTTATCTCTTCGGAACCTTAATTTGAGCGCATCTGAAAAAGCTTTTTTGATCTTTCCAATTTTATTTCCAGCATTAAGCATTTTAGGAATGCATGTGATGAATACAAGAGATAATAATATTATTTTACTATTTTTATTATTTTTAATTCCAGTTTATATTGCTTTTATATGTTTTTACAATTATAATTTCCCAAAGAGATTATACCCTGCATCAATATTTTTAATCAGCATATCGCTTTTGCTTTTGATGTCACTGAGATCAAACCATATTATCGGAGTGGACATACATCATGAATATTATTTTTTTCAAACCACCTTGAATAAACTACATTGGAGTATATTTGAATATTCCTCACTTAATGCATGTCTTTCTATTTCCTTGCTGCCAACGGTGGTTCAATCCCTATTAAATATCGCTCCCGAGTTTCTATTTAAAATTTTTTTCCCATTATTATTTTCCATTTCCCCGTTGATTATATATGTTCTTTCAAAGAAGTATATTGGAGAAGGATATGCATTTATCGCATCATCTTTTTTCATGTTTCAAAAACATTTTTTTTGGGCTGAATTTTATCCACGCACACTCACTGCGGTGCTCTTCTTTGCACTCGCAATGATGACGCATTTCAGTGATAAAATCAATCCACTGAAAAGGAGGATTTTATTCATTGTATTTATGGCATCATGTATAGTATCTCATTATTCAACCACATACATATTTTTCTTGATCATGCTTGGAGCTTTCATAGGGGTGGAACTGTTATCAAGGAAATATACCGTTAAAAAAGTAATGAGTTTAACGATTATAATATTATTCTTTTCCATGATATTCTTCTGGTACTCACTGGTAACAGAAGCACCCTTTAATTCAGGTGTGAAATTGATCGAAAATACGCTCAGTAATTTAAACAATTTCTTTATGGAAGAAATGCGAAGTAATGGAATAAATTCAATGCTCGGAGAAGGTATCCAGCAGAAAGGAATTCCCCACAAGATAGAATTCATATTTACATGGCTTATATTTGCATTCATTGGTATCGGATTCATTACATTGTTAAGAAGATATCAGGAGATGGCCTTTCCAGAAATTGATTTTAAGAGGGAAGATTTTTTAAGAGAAAAATTTGAAGATGATTATTTCATGATTGCGCTTTCTTGTATTGTGTTGCTTTTTGTGATTGTTGCACTTCCTTTTGTTTCAAATGGATATGACATGTTTAGATTATATGCTTTTACGACCATTATCTTATCTATATTTTTTGTGATCGGAGGGATAACAGTATCGAAGTATTTGAATAAACTCATTGAATTTTTTCAAGGTAAAAAAGCATTAAAGAAAAATGCATTAAAAGTTCCAGGGAGTTTAATCATATTGTTGGTTTTAATTCCTTATTTCTTCTGTGTTACAGGTGTTATATATCAAATTTTTGGTATTCCACAATCAATTATTTTAAATTCAGATGGGGCAGATTATGATATGTATTATGTGCATGATCAAGATTCTTGTGGTGCAAAATGGTTAGGAGACCATACCGAGAAACGCCAAAAGATATATACTGATTTTATAGGCGGTGATGTATTAATGAGCCAAGGAGCGATTTCGTTCGATTCAATGGATAGGAAATTTCTTATTGATAATAAAAATGATGATGAATATATCTATCTGAGGTATAATAACATCATTATGAATAATATTTCTGTGATTAAAAATATGAGTGGATTCGAAAGATACAATACATCAGATTATGCAGATTTTTTTATTAAAAATAGTGTTATTTATAACAACGGTGGGTCCAAAATATGGAAATGAAAAACAGGATCACAATCATAAATTTTTCTACAGTATTAACACAAGAAGATGCTATTAATGGTGAAAACAGTACCCAAAAAGGTGCATTAATAAATTATTTAATGTCAAGATTTCCCAATATATCTATTGATATAATAGGGCTTAATACAAATTTTTTGTTTAATGTAGAATATTACAGAGAATGTAAATCCATTAAACTTCCAAATAAAACAATCCCTATATTTTCATCTGTTTTGTTTAATTTTACCAGTTTTTTATATGTGTTTTTGAAGCCAAAACCTTCAATTATATATATATATTCTAGCAGCGAATCACTACCCTATATTGGTGCATTAATTTACGCAAAATTGTTCAAAATTCCGTTTTTTTTTAATATTCGCAATCCTCCAGAATCTTTATGTTCATTTGAAGATTTAACATTTATAAAAAAATTGATTGTAAAAATTTTAGATGAAATGATTCTAAAATTTAGTGATAAAATTATCCACATCAGTGAAAAATCTAAAGATTTACTTAAATATTATCCGAGACTTTATTCAAAAAGCATCGTTATGGGTTCTTGTCCAAATAATATATTTTTAGAGTCCGATCGAAAAAACATCATTGGAAATAATGAATTAGTATTTGCATATTGGGGAATTATGGAAAGAACAAGAAACTTGGACATAATAATTAAAGGATTTATGAAGGCCAAAAAATTGAATGATCAATTTGAGGCAAAATTTTATTTGTTTGGAGGTGGTGAAGATTTAGATAGATTAAAAGAGCTTGTTAAAAAACTTAAAACACCAGATATTATTTTTGGAGGTTATGTGGGACAAGAGGAATTGTACAAATTTTTACATAATATTTCAGGTGCAGTTGTACCTATTCCTCCAAAAGAGATTTACCAGTATAGTTCACCATTAAAATTAGCAGAAGCGGTAGCAATAGAACTTCCAATGATAGCAAGCAATATTGAGCCAAATAAAATAGTAGAAGAGCATAAACTTGGCATCCTATGCGAGCATGATGTGGATAGTTATGCACAGGCATTCCTCAAGTTCTGTGATTTTTCCGATTATGAATTAAACGAATTTAGAGAAAACTGTAAAAAGATAAAATATTTATTTACACCTGAAAATGTATTTAGAGAAGTAAGGGAGGCTATTGTACATGAAATGCAACCAAGAAGACGTTAAAAAAATACAGAAATTCTACAATGTTTTATTGAAGTCTGAACTAAGGAGAGATATGACTTTCTTGTTAAAAAATGAGGGGTGAGATATTGTATTCATTCATGCTAAAAAACATCAATTATCTATACCAGAGGAGATATCCAGAAGAGGAACGATTAATTAGGCATCTTCACTTATTAGGGAAAAGCCAATGGTGGAAGCGTTCAGAAATTGAAAAGTTTCAAGAAGAGAGATTTCAAAAGTTAATCACACATGCATATGAAAACACACCGTATTATCACAACATGTTTAGAAACTTAAAATTAAAACCTGACGATTTAAAAAGTATTGAAGATCTGCAGAAGCTTCCGATTCTTACAAAAGAGGATATCAGAAATAATTTGGGAGATTTAACTGCTATAAATTACTCAAAAGAAGAGCTTATACCTTCTGCCACAGGCGGCTCTACAGGCGAACCGATGAGATTTTTTATCGATAAAAAATGGAATGCTTGGAACATGGCAGCAGCATACAGAGAATGGAGCTGGGCAGGATATAACTTTGGAGATAAAGTGGCTTATCTATGGGGTGCACCGCAAGACCTATCACATCAATATGAATTGAAAACTAAGATATTCAATTTAATACAAAGAACAATATGGTTAAATGCATATTACATGACAGAAAAGACCTTGGATGAATACCTGAGGATATTAAGAAAGTTCAACCCAAAAATTATCAATGCCTATGCATCGGCTATTTATTTGATGGCAAAATATATGGAAAAAAAAGGAATAGAGAATATAAGACCAAAAGCGATATTAACCAGTTGCGAGATGCTTTTTGACTACCAAAGGGAGACTATTGAAAGAGCATTTAATTGCGAAGTCTTCGATTATTACAGTGGGCGCGATACTACCCTGCAAGCAGGAGAATGCTCTTTACATTCCGGTTATCATTTAGCAATAGAAAATGCGATTATCGAATTTATCAAGGATGATGAGCATGTTGCACCCGGGGAATTGGGTAAGATAATAATAACAGACCTCTCCAATTATGCAATGCCTTTTATCCGATATGAGATTGGAGATTTGGGGGTACCCTCGGATGAAATGTGTCCCTGTATGCGAGGTCTTCCGCTTATGGAAAAAATAGTTGGCAGGGTTACTGATACAATCACGACAAAAGAAGGAAAGCATATTCACGGAGGATTTTTTACCTCCCTCTTTTTTGATACAGAAGGCATTAAACAATTTCAATTTATTCAAAAGAAAAAAGATTATGCGATATTTAGAATAATCAAAGGAGAACAATATTTACAAACAGAGCTTGATACGATAATTGAAAAGATATATGAACAGTGCGGGGATATGAAAATCGATGTTGAATTTGTTAAGTCCATACCGCTTACGAAGTCAGGGAAGTGTAGGTTAACGATATCGGAGGTTGAGAGTGACTTTTGAGAAAGGATTAAACAATCATAAAACGGAGCAAATAAGTGAGGGTAATAGCCTTACTCTACTACTAATAGGCGATGTAATGCTCGGTGAGGATTTTATCAGATTCAAACAAGAGGAAGGTGTGGGTTATGAATATCCTTTTGAAAAGTGTAAAAAAGTTTTTGGTGATGCAAATATTGTATTTGGTAACTTAGAAGGAACATTATCCAAGAGTGGCCCACTTAGAGAAAAAGGTCCAAATCTTTATTCACCTCCTGATTCTATTAGTGCTTTGAAGTATTTGAATTTCGATGTTGTATCTTTGGGAAATAACCATATAAATGATTTTGGGACGGAAGGAATATTAGAAACAATTGAGATACTAAGAGAGAATGAAATCCTATCTTTTGGCGCAGGAAGAAATTTAAATGAAGCTAATGAAGAAGTAATAATCGATAAAAACGGTTTTAAACTTTCTTTTATGGGTTATACAACAGATGAAAAACATGTTAAATCAATTATAGCAGATGTAGATGCCGCAGGATGCGTTTTTTATGATTTCAAAAAGATCAAAGAGGATATAGAAAGGCTAAAATCTCAATCTGATATAATTTGCATCTCTCTTCATTGGGGGTATGAATACTATAAATATCCATCTCCAGAACAGATAGAATTAGCTCATCAGATTATTGATAATGGAGCACATATTGTTATTGGGCATCATCCACATATAATTCAAGGATTTGAGCGATATAAACATGGCATTATATTTTATAGTTTAGGCAATTTCTTTTTTCCAAATTTTTGCGATCAATCTGGATATATGCAAAAATGGCGAGAAGAGAATAATAAATCTATTATAGCAAAAAGCGTAATTAATATTGTAAACAATAAAGCAAAAATAAGAGAAGTTAAAATATTACCCGCTTATATGAGTGAGGTTTATCAAGTAGTCATACTAGATGGTAAAGGAAAAGAAGAAGCAATATCAGAAATAGAAGAAATTTCTAAGGAAATAAACAGAAATGATTATGAAAGTTTTTGGTATAATTATCATAAGAAGAAAGTACGAGAATTAACTCAGATAGAACTGGATATATTGCTTCCAAGATTAATACAAAGAATAAGAGAATTAGGTATTAAAGGTTGTATGATAAATATTTCGATTAGAAATGCTAAAAATGTTAGTGGATTGTTGATTAGATGCCTAAGTTTTTGGCTTGATAAAAGTTTATCCCATCTGAAATTAAAGAATAGAAATTTGTAACACGAATTGATGTTTATATCCAAGAATATGTAAATGCTTTAGTAGGGCCTGCTATGAATAGTAGATAAAAACGTATGTTATTTGGAAAAACTTAAAATTTTTATTACACCTTCACTTGTCTTGTTGCTTTTTGCTTTTTGGCATCTTAAATATTTCTCGGATTAAATCTGAATCCTCCTTAGAAAATCCACCTATTAAATAAAGTATTGTAAAATAAAAAATTATAGATAAACTTATAATAAGTAGCAAATTCATTGCGGTACAGAAATATATGAAAAGCCCCATAACTAAAGAAGCAATTAAAGGTCTGGTAATAATTCTATGTAAAAACAATGTATGTAGTTGTAGTTGTTTTGAAACCAAATAGAAATATATTACAAAAAGAAAAGTTATAGTGATTATAGTAGCGATTGCTGCCCCGATATAGCTTAGAGGTGGAATTAAAATTAAGTTCAGGATAACATTTAACAAAACACTCATGCAGGTAATAGCGGCCATCTGATTTTGTTTGTTCGTAGAAATGAGCACGTTACCTAATGGTAGATATAAAAATATTAATAGAAGATCCCATGCCAATATTTGAAGTGCGATTACTGAAGGATAAAATTGCTCACCATAGAGGATTAGAATAATCCTATCTGCAAGCAAAGTTATTCCTACCGCAAGAGGTAAACCTAATGTTAACAAGAATTTGGATGCTTTTTCATAAGCTACTTTAAATGAATCTATTGAAGATACATAGTAATAGGACATCAAAGGGAATATAGCATTCAGAAATAAAGCAGGAATTGGTTTTAAACCTAAAACTAAATTGAATGCTGCATTATACCAGCCAACAACCGCATCTCCTTCCATCATCGAGAGCATTATTGTGTCAATCCTACCATATATCAAACCAAAGATTGATAGCACACTGAGCGGCAAAGCAACTTTTATTGTGCACTTCCAGAACTCAAAATCTAATTCTATTTTCAATTTTGCAAATTTCCTTTCACAGATTAAAAAGCTAAATATAACATCAAAAACACCAGAAAAAATAAATATTAGAGCGAGTTCAATCAAACCATAACCCAGAAACAAGACAAAAAGCCCCAAAGAGACTCTTATTACATCCGTCAATATAGTGATTACAGCTTCATATTCCATCTTTTCAAAAGCACGAAATGTAACCTTAAAGACGGCAGAAAAAGACACAATAAGCGTGTAAATGCCAAACAGATATATAATAATCTTTGTATCTGCCGGATAATCCATAATATTGATTGTTATCACAATTAAAGTAAAGATTACAAATGACAATAATGCACGAATGCATAGTACATTATTCAGATATTTACCCGCTGATGATTTATCTCTGGCAACTTCTCTAATCAGCAGTGTGTTATATCCTAAATCTGAAAAGATGGCAAAGATTGCCGTGAATGCAAGAGCGAATGAGTATTTACCGAAAATAACATCTCCTAAACTACGGGCGATGAAGACGGATAATACTAGTCCTAATATTGAAACGACAAATTGAGCAGCGAATAATGCACCGACGTTCTTTGCGATTCTCTGGACAGTGATCATTTAAATCATCAAAAAAGTCAAAGCCTCTTGTAACAAAATCCCATCCCCTCAACCTCTTTCCCAGCAAACATCCCTCTCACATCAACCAGCACCGCCCTCTCATCCATAAACCTCTCCAAATCCTCCTTCCCGATTTCCTTAAACTCATTATGCAATACAGTCATGATCACATCATCCATCTTTTCGTCAGATCCACGGTAAGACCTCACACCAAATCCCTCAATCTCATCATCAGAAAGCAGGGGATCATACCCGTAAACCCTAATACAAAACTCCTTCAATCCTTCAACGATCCCTGCGACAGGCGACTCCCGTATATCAGGCACGTTCTCCTTATATGTCAGACCCATGATCAGGACCTTTGACCCTCTAATCACCTTCCCTACCTTGTTTAATCCCTTTATCATCATCTCTGCAACATGACCTGGCATCGAATCATTGATCGCACGTCCTGCAAGAATCACCTGCGGATGGTACCCGAGCTCCTCGGCCTTTTTTACAAGATAGTACGGGTCTACAGGAATGCAGTGCCCGCCAACCAATCCTGGGTAATATCTATGAAAGTTCCATTTTGTGCCAGCAGCCTCAAGCACATCTCTTGTATTTAGCCCCATCTTCTCGAATATCAGGGACAGTTCGTTCATGAGAGCGATATTCAGATCACGCTGGATGTTCTCAATAACCTTTGCTGCCTCAGCGGTTTTGATATCTCTGGCTTCGTACACGGTTGTTATCATCCCATAGAGTAAGGATATGGTTTTTGTTGTCTCATGATCCTTACCTGAAACGATCTTTGTTATTCTAACAAGCGAGTGTTCATCATCACCGGGATTGATTCGTTCAGGGGAATAGCCAATCTTAAAATCTGTTCCACAATTAAGTCCGGATTCTTCTTCCAGTATTGGTTTTAAGACTTCTTCTGTTGCACCCGGGTAGACTGTGGATTCCAATACCACGGTTGCGTCGCGCTTCAGGTTCCTGCCGATGGTCCTGGCTGCAGATTCGATGTAGGACAGATCAGGGTCTTTTGACTTTGTGACCGGGGTTGGAACTGCAATTATTATAAAATCTGCGTTTTTTATCTCTTTTGGATCGTCTGTGAAGGATATGTGGGGATTATTATTGTTTTTCAATTCTTTGATCTTATTGCTATCCACATCAAAGCCGATGACCTTCAGATGTTTGGAGAATGTAAGTGCCAGCGGCAGTCCGACATAGCCCAGGCCGATAACGCAAACAGTTTTATTTTTTAATTTGTGATTCATTTGAATACCACCTTATCGTCTCTTTCAATTCTTCCTGAAAATCGCCTATCGGTTCATATCCAAAAGCCCTCGCTCTCGTAATATCGGCCAGTGAATGCTTTATATCCCCATATCTGTGTTCGACGTACACAGGTTGGATATCCTTACCTAAGATCTCATTGATCATTTCCACTAGTTGATTGATAGTTATCCGCCTACCACATGCTATATTGAACACCCCGGTCTTATCAGATTCACATGCCAGGATATTTGCGTCGACCACATGTTCAACAAAAGAAAAATCCCTGCTCTGTTCCCCATCTCCATAGATAACAGGTGTTTTGTCATTCAATATTTCACTGATGAATTTAGGTATCACTGCCGCATACTGAGAATTCGGATCCTGCCGCGGGCCGAATACATTGAAATATCGCAGTGAGACTGATTGAAGGCCATAGAGTTCATGAAATACCTTGCAATAGAATTCGCCGGTCACCTTAGTGACCGCATAGGGCGATAAGGGATTGACAGGCATATCTTCTGATTTGGGCAATGCAGGAGTATCCCCATAGACCGAAGATGATGACGCAAAGATGACTTTTTTAATGTCAGAATCTCTTGCGGCTGTTAAAACATTCAATGTCCCGCCAATATTCACTTCATTTGAAGTTTTCGGGTCTTTTATACTACGAGGAACACTTGGGACAGCTGCCTGATGGAAAATATAATCATGATGATTGAAGATTTCATGTAAGTTAAGATCAATAATACTGCCATTGACCAGATTAAGGTTATTTTTTTTTTTTAAGTGTTTTATATTATCTAGCTTACCTGTTGACCCATCGTCAATTATTGTAACCTTATTATCTGTTATCAACCTTTCAACAAGATTGGATCCGATAAATCCCAATCCACCGAGAACGATTATTTTTTTATTTTTCATAATATTTCATATATTTCAACTGTATCCTGCCCACTTTTACCAGATAATACAGTTTAATGAGCAAGTTTAGTAAACATTACAAGTAAAAACCAAAGGATTACCTTTATAATCCCTTGTCTTTACTTTTTTCAAGACAACCCAGTGTGCAGAAAATCGATTCTTTGACATGTCAACATCAAACCGAAGCCTTATCCTGAGCCCTGCTGAGACATCCCAGGGTACAGCAAAACACTTTAGCTGCCGCCTCCCTTATGACCACAAATTTATTTCCACATACCGGGCATTGTTTTGTTATGTACTCCATACCACTTCCCCCTATTGTAATTCAGATAGACTGGATAGCAATCGTAATTTTAATTTAGATTCTCCCATTTATTTTATTAATTATCCTTATTATTTAAGAGTTCCGGTTATTTTTTTTTGTAAAGCCGTTTTTTTTGGCTCTTAAGCTCATCCGGATCCATATAAATCTCCCATAAACACGTTCATTTGCAGCAAAGAGGTCTGTATTCACTTTTCCAGTAGATGAATTTCAATCTTGATCTAACTAATATCTGATTCGAGGCAGCCATAAATATTAAATAGAGTAAACTATCATAACTTTCTTTTATTAATGAAATATAAAAAAAATGTACCAAGTGATATTCTTATTGTCATATTTTTCGTATTATGTACTGTGATCTTTATTGTGATCCCGCCCCTTGCTACCAGCTGGATCCGTACCGTGCTGGGACTGCCCATGGTGCTGTTCTTTCCCGGGTATGCCCTGATAGCGGCCCTGTTCCCCAAAAAGGACGACCTGGACGGGATCGAGCGGACGGCCCTTAGTTTCGGATTGAGCATCGCCGTGGTACCCCTGCTGGGCCTGGCCCTGAACTATACGCCCTGGGGGATCAGGCTGGTCCCTGTACTGGTCACCATCTCCATATTTACATTGGTCATGTGCCTGGTGGCCATAATCAGGCGCACTAAACTACCTGAGGGGGACGTTTTTGTGGTCCCTTTCACTACCATCCTCCAATCTCTGCGTGAGGAGATATTCAGCAAACCTGGATCCAGGGTTGACAGGATCCTGACCGTGATCCTGGTGATCTCTATAATTGCTGCAGTAGTAATGGTGGTATATGTGATAGTCACGCCAAAACAGGGTGAAAAATTCACAGAGTTCTATATCCTGGGACCTGGAGGTATGGCAGATGATTATCCCACACACTTCGTTCTGGGGGAGAGCGGTACTGTGATCGTGGGTGTGGTGAACCATGAATACAGGGTGGTGAATTTTTCGTTAATGCTGAAACTGGATAACGAAACTCTCCAGGGTCCGGAACCGATTATGCTGGCACATAATGAGACCTGGGAGCAGGAGGTGACATTTGCACCCGATAAAGCCGGATACGATATGAAACTGCAGTTCTTGATCTATAAAGAGGATAATTATACCGTGCCTTATAGGGACCTGCATTTATGGGTCAATGTATCAGCACAAATCAATGAGTCTATTTCAACAGAGATGGAAAGTGAAATTGGCATGACTGGGTATCGTTAAAGAATGAGCAGGAGCCCGAAATAGAAATATCAATTCAGGATATCAATGGGCCCCCTGCCTGAATGTTGTGAAATATCATAGATTTTTTTTATTAAGGATATAGGCCAAGGCAAAGAAGGTCAACAACTAGGTCATTTCATGTTGCTATATTGAAAAAGTATTGTCTCAAAAAAAGGTTACATCCTCATCATAAGTTAACCCATCAGCCAGCCCCAGAGCCCGAATGATACGGCTAGCATTTCTGAATCCAGCCAGATCAGACATAGATTCACTCAAGGGAAGGGATATCAAACCTGATTCATTTAAGATCTCAAAAGCTTCCCTGTACGTAAATGGTTTTTTCAACTTATTCTCAGCGATTAAGTGATTCGAGATATCAATAGATGATTGAGTGGCCACCAGCATTGCATGCAGCACCATGTTCATTTTGTCACGGTCTCTTTTCAAATCTTAAAGGTCTATGTGTTCATCCAACCATTGGGAAGTGAAAGCATAATCCAGGAAATCCCCAAGTACACTCATCTCATATTACCCTGCATCCGCTGTCCGGCAGGGCAGCCGGGTGGCAGCCAGCCTTTGAGGATAATGCGACACAGTCCCATTTTCCAGTTATTTTTTAGACACCGACTTTAGGTGAAATCTGTGTGAATCATTGTTAATCCGTGTCAAGAAAATAAAAAGACACAGATTTCACAGATTTTTAGTCGCATCTGCATCTGATATATTCGTTGGATTAACTGGATTTTGGAATCGTGCTAGTGAAAATGCCATGATACAGGTTCAAATAATTAATATAATTAAATACTGGGCATATTGAACTAATTCTCTGCGGCCTCAGCGCTCGTTGCCGTGGATATTGCGCTGGTGGTTGCTTTAGCATTTATTAAGCCTCACTACGAAGTTGGAGAAAAGGTTTTATTAATGAAAAACCAGGTTAAATATATGATGGAGATAAAAAAGCTAGAAGTGCCTCTAATGGATTGGATAGATGAAAAAGAGGCAAAAATAGCATTGTCTGCTGAGCTTTACAGAGAAGGCAAAGTGACTTTGAATCAGGCTGCTGAGATAGCTGATCTTACTGTATGGGATGTCCTCTATGAATTTGGAAAACGGAAGATCAGTTACACCAACATTACTGTAGAAGATTTGCATAAAGAGATAGAGAGTATATGATCGTCTCTGATACAGGTCCCTTGATTGTATTATTCAAGACAGATTTGTTATTTCTTTTTAAAGAGATCCATCAAGAAGTCCTGGTTCCGGAAGCTCAGCCCCACTGATATTCTCATTATTCACATCCCGTTTCACAAGCTCACCCGGGCCTAAGGTTTCAGCCTCCTTACCCTGCGGCCGCTCAGATGATAGGGGGATGTGCATTTATTCCCAAGCAGGGTGAGAAGTTCACCGAGTTCTATATCCTGGGGCGGGGGGATGGCTGATGATTATCCCACAGAGATGATACTGGGCCAGGAGGGAACAGTGATAGTGGGTATTGTCAACCATGAATACAGGGTCGTGAACTATTCATTTGCCATGACACTGGATGGGGAACAGCTACAGGAGCCTAAGGCCATCGTGCTGGCGCACAACATGACCTGGGAGCAGAACGTGACTTTTAAGCCAGGCACAGCCGGGACTGATATGAAATTGCAGTTAATGATATTTAACGAGGAGAATTACACTGTACCCTACAGGGACCTGCACCTGTGGATTAATGTGTCAGGCCAGGAACCTGTTGAAGATAATCTTTTATGAACATAAGGGCATTGTTCCTAAAACCTCATTATCTACAAAAAAATAATTGTGGGATGGTTTTAATTTTACAACGATGCGATATTTTTCAGTATAGTCAGTACTTCCGATTATATGTAGTTCCGAATGAAAACAATTTCCGTAACATTTTCAGCGACTCCAATCAATCAAATTCAGCACCACATTTAAAAAAAAGATTACCGGTTGTTTTATTCAAACCTTGATGTACCTCATGAACACTGTGATTCTAACACATATTTCTATAGCTCCCGCTAACCATATCCACGATTTTACCCTGAGAACAACACTTGTCAGGAATCTGTCAAGCGAATTCGTAGCTTTTTAATTCGATCTTCATTAGATTCCAT
>Ga0114930_10001455_pt1 | contig 22589 bp, 13 predicted proteins | sample AnhtaG_FD_87300 | JGI IMG/M metagenome (GOLD analysis project Ga0114930, IMG submission 87300) | Deep subsurface microbial communities from Anholt, Denmark to uncover new lineages of life (NeLLi) - Anholt_01485 metaG | ecosystem: Environmental > Aquatic > Marine > Oceanic > Sediment | place... | reverse complement strand
GGGCGAGGAGTCGCTCGTCCCGGACATCGCCTCGTTGGGGAACGCCGGAGTTGGTGGCCGCGGCTCCAAGATGATGCGGGTGTCAGTGCCCATTGCCGCCCTCCCGTTCATTACGACTCATTACGCTCAGTTTTGCCGCCGCCACCATGCACGCTGCCGAAGACGGGCCGCAGCGATCGCCATCTTCGAGGTGCGCCAGCGCGGAGCATCGGCCACAAATCCCCGCCGTCTCGCAGGAAGCGCAAATGGCGATATCACCAAATGTGGTCTGCCGTAGCTCCCGCAGTGCCGGCGAGTGCTGCCAGATGTCAACAAAGGACTGCCGACGCAGGTCGCCCGCCGGAATGTCGAAGGCCACGCACGGATACACGACGCCGTTGGGGGCAATGGATGCCGTGCGTATGCCGGCGCCGCACGGCGGCTTGGAGAAGGCGCTCTCCGCGATCTTGGGCAGCTCCGCGCCCACCCGTCCCTCGAAAAAGGACCGCAGTTGGTCGGGAGTCAGGCGGGACGCCAGCGGCCGGCGGTCGCCGTCTTTTGCGGGGATGATGGTGACGTCGTAGACGTGTCGATCGGCGAGCTGCTGGGCCAGCCGGCGCGTTGCCTCGAACCCAGCGGCGTTGAGCGTCATCACGGGCGTCTTCATCACGGTAGTGACGCCGCGTTCGCGCATAAGCCGCAGAGCGCCGGTGGCCAGCTCGAATGACCCCTCGCAGCCGGTGATGCAGTCGTGCACGCTCGCGGATGCCGCGTACACACTTATCTCGACACTCATGAGTCGGAGCGATGAGAGTGCGTCGGCGGTCACCGCGTCGATGAGGGTGCCGTTGGTCATCAGCCGCAGAGCGAACTCGCGGCGCCGCGCGTATTCGGCGATCTCGAAGAAGTCGGGCCGCAACAATGGCTCGCCCCCGGAGAGCGACACCCACAGCGTCCCGGCATCGGCCAGTTGGTCGAGGACATCGAAGCACTGCTGCGTCGTCAGCTCAGCATCGCCGTCATCGGGGGGAACGTAGCAATGGACGCAGTGCAAGTTGCAGCGGCCCGTCAGCTCCCAATGTATGGTCAGGGGAATGTAGGAGCGCCGCGCTTTCTCGATCAAACGCTCGAAGGGCTCTGGCGCTGTGGGCTCGGTCACGATGCCCTGGCTATCCCCCGTCACGTGGCGCCTCCAGCAGGATGATTATGTCCTTTTTGCCGAGCTCGGCGAGGAACTCCGCAACGTCCGCCTCCGCAGTCGCCCGCTCAACCTCATACTCCGTACACAGCGCATCCACGATGTCGCCGACGGATCTGCTGCCGTCGGCAAGCTCCCAAATGCGACTGGCCACTGGGCTCAGGAAAGCTATGCTGTTCTCGAGCGGCTGCACGACGACGGCCTCCCCGTCATAGATCCGCGAGGCCGTCTTCGTGCTGTGCACCGGATACATCGCCCGCAGAGCCATGTCGGCCTGCTCCCATTGGTGGGCACAGCCCGTCGCCAACGGGCGCGAGTCACACACGCGGCGTGAGCGCTCCACACCTCGCGCGGCGACGGATGAGCGCCTGCTATGTCTGCTGATTGCTTCGGCGCGGATTAGCCACCCGGGAGGAGTGTGTCGCTTCGGTCAGTTCGCTTCTTTGCCGACCTTGTGTCGGGTGGCCTACGGCGGAGGCTGTGAATACGTATTGCTACGTTTGCTGCTGTCGATGCTGCGTCAAGCACACACGACTGGGCGCCAAGCAGCCGCTGCGCACATCATCGCCACCGGCCCGACGCTCCTTCCCATCGCCGGTCTTCGCAAGGTGGCGCCCACTAATGTAATGTATCTGGCATTACATTGTCAAGAGCCGCGGTCGGCACAGGTCGACGCAGCTTCGTAGAGGAAACCTGGCATCGGACGTGTCATCATGAGAGGCTTTCGCGACAGCAGATTCCATACCGTCCTTTGGCTCAGCGTTGGCGGCTCCGCGCTGCTGTTCGCTGCAGCGCTCGCCCTGGTCAGGGAGCCGCCCAGCACCGCGGACGGGAGCCGTGAGGCGCCTGCTGCTCCGGCGGCGACGGCGACATCGAAGAGCGGCGAGCTGCGCGGTGTGTGGATGGGCCCCGAGGGCGTCCCGACGTGGGAGCAGACGATGCGGACGCTGCGAAGCCACCACTTCAACGCCGTATTCCCCTGGATGTGCAGCGCCGGGGCGGCGTATTATCGGAGCAGCGTCCTGCCCATATCGCCGAAAGTGGCCACCCAAGGGGATGCGCTGGCACAGTGCGTGACCGCGGCGCGGCGCTGGGGGATCGAGGTGCACGCGCGCATGATCACCTTGATGACCTACACGGCGCCACCCGACGTGCGCGCGGCGTACAGCGCTGCCGGCCGCACCGTCGTCGGGACCGGCGGCGAAGCGGGCAGTGAGTGGCTCTGCCCATCGAACCCGGCGAACCGAAAGATGGTCGTGGCCGCGGCCGTTGAGCTTGCCACGAAGTACGCCGTGGACGGCATCCAGCTCGACTACATTCGCTATCCTTCGACGCAAGGGTGCTTCTGCAGAACGTGCCGAGCCGCCTTCGAGCGGTCTCTGGGCCGCCGCGCAGACGACTGGCCCACATGTGTGGCCAAGGGCGATCTGCGTGTGCCATTCCGGCAGTGGCGCTGCGAGCAGATCACCGCGCTGGTGGGGCAGATAAGCAGCGAAGTTCGGGCAGCCAGGCCCGGCGTGCGCGTATCGGCGGCAGTGTTCAACAACTGGGAGCGGCACCGCTTCAGCATCGGGCAGGACTGGAAGCGCTGGGTCAAGGAGGGGCTGGTGGATTTCGTCTGCCCGATGGACTACACGAGCAGCATGCGCCTCTTCGAGCAACTGGTGCGCTCGCAGGTGCACTGGATCGATTCCGCCGCCCCGCTGTACGTCGGCATTGGCCCGTACTCAGACGCGGCCAAACTGACCCCCGAGCAGGTGGAGGCCCAGATCAATGTATCGCGCCGGCTGGGCGCCGACGGCTTCGTGCTGTTCAAGTACACCGAGGGGCTGGCAGGCGCCTACCTCCCCAAGCTGTGGCGCTCGGTTGCCGCACTTCCGCCCTCGACGCCCCCGCATGCCGTGCCCGAGTTGGCCTTTGGGCTGCCGGATGGGGTGGAGATCGGCGGCGAGCGGTTCCACCGCGCGGAAAGGGATGTGCTGGGGACCGTCGCCCTGTCGGGAGCCCTGAGCGGCGATGCCGGCCCCCGCAGCGTTCGCGTCGCGGTGCATCGGGCCTCCGGGGAGCTTGTCGCCGAACTCGGCCGGGCCGACGTGCCATCCGGTGGGAGCGCCGGCTTTCGGTTTGCGCCGCCGGCGGGGGATCTGCGGATCGCCGCCGTGTTCGAGCGCCAGGAGAGCCGACGGCAGCCGGCGATCAAGTGGAGCCCACTGCTCCGCGTCCGCACCGGGCAGGAGATCGAGGAGCTGCGATCGCGATATCGGCCCGCGGCGCCCGGCGAGCAGCGGGTGAAGGCGGCTGTGTTCGACCGAGGGCGGGGCAGCGCGCCGATATTGGCCGCGCTGCGTGCTGATGCCCGCATCTATGCGTTCCTGATCACGCGGCTTGAGGGAGACATGGGAGCAGACACCGTCGGACGTCCGCGGTTGTCAATCCCCATTTCTCGAGCAGATGTGTTAGTGCTTCCTCAGCTTTGCGCCGGCCCGGAGGCCCTCGCGCCCGAGACGGTTGCCGCTCTCCGCGCCTGGGTAGAGAAGGGCGGTGGGATGTTGGTGACCCACGATGCGGTGGGCTACCGCGGCTATCCGTCCGTCGTGCCATCGGTGTGCCTCGGCGGCGCCGGAGTGTCCAGGACCACGCGATGCGTGGTGGCAACGCCGGGCGCGCTCGCGCCGGGCCTCGCGAAGGGCGCCGGGCTCACCCATGCCTACGTTGATCACATTCTTCTGCGCTGTGGCTCCCGCGGCACGAAGATCGTCGCGGACGGATCCCGGCCCGAAGGAGCGCCGGTGGTGGTAGCCGGGCAGTTCGGCGACGGCCGATTCGTGGCGAGCGGCATTGCCTATGGGCTCGACAAAGACGGCGCCGATGCGCCGCTCACCACGGATGAGCGCCTGCTGCTTTTGGCCGCCGTGCGATGGCTGACCCCATCAGGCGCGAGGTGATGAAACGATGGAGCTCGTGAAACGCTTCGGCGTGTCAATGGGAGTGGACTTGCTCACCCAATTTGATCGCCTGATACGCCGCAAGGGCTACAAGACGCGCTCCGAGGCCATCCGGGACCTGGTGCGGCGAGCGATGGTGGAGGAGGAGTGGGAGGCGGCGGATGCGGAGGTAGTCGGCGCCGTGACCATCGTCTACGACCACCACCGGCACGACCTGGTGGACGCGCTGCAGGATTTGCAGCATCATACCCACGACGTCGTCGTCTGCAATACGCACGTGCATCTCGACGCGCGGAACTGCCTCGAGAACATCGTGCTGAGGGGTCGCAGTCGCGACGTGCGGCGACTCGCGGATAGGCTCATCAGCACCAAGGGTGTGAAGCACGGGAGGCTGGTGTCAACGACGACGGGGCGAAGGTTGGCGTAAAACTAGGGAAACCAGGCACAGTCACCTATTTCTGCAGATGCGCCTGGTAGCCTTCATCGGCGACGAACGCCGCGTGATTGACCTTTGTTCCCCGGATGACCTTATTCAAAAATAGGTGACTGTGGGGCTGTTGAAAAACCCGGGCCCCGGCGGCTCCTCGTCTGGCCACCGGCCGCCCACCGCGTAGGTCGGCCTTTCCAGGCCGACATCGCGGGCTGGAAGGGACTCCGCCGAAGCTGTGTCCTCCGCGAAGGCGGAAGCCCGCGCTACGCGAACCGGTGTGTGGCCTGGGTTTTTCAACAGCCCCACTGTCCCTAAGTTTACTAGTTTACGATGAGCGCAATGACGGCGCTGCATTTGGTGCTGTTCCTGGCTCTTGCTGCGGGCGTGGCCGGGGTGTTGGCGGTGTCCGCGAGGGCGCTGCAAGGCGCAACGCGCCGCCAGCGCGGCGTGCTGCTTGCCCTCAGGGCCGCTGTGTTTCTGTGTGTCGGGCTGGCGCTCCTGGACCCGCACTGGGTGAGGAGTCGTGTGCGAACGCAGGTGCCCCTCGTGGCCATTCTGGTTGACACGTCCCGCAGCATGTCCATTGCGGACGCACCTGACGAGCAACCGCGGATTGCACGCGCGCGGACGTTGGCTGAGGGGGCGCAACGCTCTCTCGGCGACAGCGCTCGTGTTGTACTGTGGGGTTTCGACGGCGGCGTGCGGCCCGTGGGAACGACGTCGGATCTCGAGGCTCGCGGGGCGCGAACCGACGTCCCCGCCGCCCTTCGCGGCCTGGGGCAGCACGTGGATACGGAGCGGCTGTCGGCCGTGTGGCTGCTGACGGACGGGCGCGACATGGCCGGGGACGAAGACGCGGTCACCGCCCGGGCGGCGCAGCTTGATGTGCCCGTCAACGCAGTCGGCATCGGCCGCGAGACGCAGCCACCTGACGTCGAGCTTTGGAGCGTGGTGGCGCCGAAGTCCATGCGGACGGGAGAGAAGGCGCTCGCCGTGGCGACCATCCGCGCCCCGGGCTTTAGTGGTCAGCGGATCGCCGTGACGCTCCAAGGCGCCGACGACCGCTCACGGAGCGTCAACGTCACGGTAGGCGAAGACGGCACGGCCAACGCCCGTTTCACTCTCGCTCCGAAGCAACCCGGGATGGACTCCTACTCCGTAAGGGTAGATCCGGTCAACGGGGAGCTTACGGGGCTCAACAACTCGCGCACGTTTGTGGTCCACGTGAACCAAGGCGACCGCAAGGTGCTTCTGATAGATCGGCCGCGGCCGGAGTTCAAGTTCCTGCGGCGGGCTGTTGAGGGTCTTGCGGGCGTGAAGCTCGACATCTATGTGCAAAAGGCGCCCGACGGGGTCTTCTGGCTCGAAGGTGAATCCCCAAAGCGCGCGCCTCTGCCCTCCGCGAGTGCTCTTCGGCGCTACCACGCTATCGTCATCGGCAACGTGCCGGCGAAGGCACTGCCGGCCGCGTTCCTGCGGGCTGCAGCCGCCTTCGTGGCCGACCGGGGCGGCGGGCTGGCGCTGCTCGGCGGAGATCGGGCCCTCGGCGTCGGCGGGTACGCCGAAACGCCTCTGGCCGACGTGCTGCCGCTGCGGCTGGGCGGCACTCTGGACGGATACCTGCCCGGAGCACTCCGCCTGAAGGCCACGGAGGCAGCCAGCGATCATCCGCTGCTTCCGCCCGCCGAGGAGGAGATCGACTGGTCGAGGCTGCCGCTCCTGGAGGGGGCGAATCTGACGAAAGGCGCCAACCCACTGGCCGATGTGTTGCTCGAGGGGCGGACCGCCTCCGGGCGCAAAGTGCCCATCGCCGCCGCGCAGCCGGTGGGTGCGGGACGCAGCCTCTGCATCACGTCGGACACCACGTTCCATTGGATATTCTCCGAGTACGCCACCGACGCATCGGTTCGCGTCCATGCTGCGTTCTGGCGGCGCGCCATACGGTGGCTCTCGACGAGCACTAACGATCGTCCGCTCTCGATTGCGCTGGATAAGCCGGCGTGCACGGTCGGCGAGCGCGTTCGAATCATCGCGACGGTGCTCGATGAGGAGTTCGCCCCGGTCGCAGATGCCCGCGTGACGGCGACGGTCACTGGCTCCAACAAGAAGAAGACAACCGTGCGATGCCATCCGACCGGGGATGCCGGCCGTTACGAGGGGAGCTTTACCCCCACGACGCCCGGCAAGCACACCGTGCGCGTCGCCGCGAAACAGGGCGATGAGCAGCTCGGGAGCGAGAGTGACGAGTTCGTGGCACACACCGAACTGGCAGAGCTGCGCGACGTGCGGCTCAATCGGCGGCTGCTGGAACGGATCGCGGCGGTCACCGGAGGCAAGTACTACGATGCTTCCGCGGCCCAGGAAGCCATGGCGCAGGCGCCGGAGCCGGTAACGGCAGCGGGATATCGCCGGGTGAGTCCGACCAGATCCTGGCCGTATCTGCTGCTGGTATTGCTGCTCTGCGGGCTTGATTGGGGGCTGCGACGACGATGGCACGTCTAGCCAGGGGTCAGAGCTTCGAAGTTCAATCTTGGCCGATCCGCACCACGTACAGGACGTGCGCTCAATGTAGCCAAAATTGAACTTTGAAGCTCTGACCCCGTGAGCTATGAACTACGCGAGGCTGCGGACGAGCTTGAAGGCCGCGTCCACCATGGTCTGCCCCGCTCCGCGGGCAAGGTGCGTGCCGACGAACGGGATCGCCTCGTAGCCGCCCCGGCCCACGGCCTCCCAGGTGGCGATGTAGCCGTGACTCTGGTTCGACTGCTCGGCGATGAACGTATAGGGGAACGGCGACCACTTCTTCAGCTCAAAGCCCCATACGCAGAATGGCTCCCCGGGCAGTCCGACGAACACGGCGTCGCCGAGGCGCACTGCCTGCACCTCGACGTCGGCGACTTGCCCATCCTTGTCCCACGCGGCGATGCCCCGGAGGAATCGCTCCTCGTTGGTCGTGAGTTTCTTCTTGGGCTTCCGGCGGAGCTCGCGCTCCCATTGCTGCAGCTCGGGCGTCACGGGGTGGTATGGGATCTTGAGCATCTCTCGAGCCGCGCCGACCTGTCGGGATTTGCCCGGATAAGCCTTCTCAGCGATGTTCACCGCGTGACCGCCGAGAGCCCGCCCTATCTGGGTGGACTTCGCGGGGCCTTTGCGCGGCCAGGGCGACTTGCCGCTGTAGTCCACGTGGTTGATGTCGCCGGTGGCGCCGTTAATGAACAGGCAGATCGTGTCCGGGCCATACACGGCGCGGACGACCTCCGTGATGTGGCCGGGGTAGTCAGCCGAGATCTCCACGCCGCCCATGACGTCGATGTGCAGCGTGTAGTTGACGATGACGGCGAAAGGATCGCGTCTGCCGCGGGTGATCTTTATGACGCCGAGCTCCGGATCGGTCGGTCCGGCGGGCCCGAGGACGCTGCGCGGGTCTTCGCTAGTGCCGAACTGCTCACTGCAATCTTCCATGCGGAATCGCCGATTGAACGCGAGCCCCTCCTCGTGCCCACGCCCCAGCCACAGTCGCGCCGGGCGCCTGCGCTCGAAGGCCTCGCATGCCGCCGCGGCCAGGAGGCCGGGGGCCTCCGCAAACCACTCGTCGTTTCGAGGAACCATACGCCCGGCGCGCACTTCCGGCCCGGTATGCGTGTGCGTGGCCGATATCATGATGTTGCCCTCCGGGATGCCGACTCGCCGGCGTATCAGTCGGCGCGCGGCGCTGGAGAGCTCACCAGAAATACCGATGAGGTCACAGGCAATGAGAGCGACGACGTTCTCACCGTCGTCGGCCACGACGGCTTTCGCCAATAGATCGTCGCGCACCGCAGTTGACTTGCGATCGTGGAAATAGCCCGCGAGGGATGTTCCCACGGGCGGCGTGATAACGCGCTCTGCAGCGCCGATCTTGAGCCGTGCAGGCATTGTCCAACTCCCCTTTGGCCATGCATGGGTTCGGCGGAATCACAGCGCTCGCAACTTCCGCCCGCGACAGGCTTTTCCTGCTGCAGGGGCTGGGTAAGAAGGTTCTTGAGCTTAGTGAAGGAATTCACAACTTCCGCCAGCTTCATGGACGCGTCAGCAGCAGGTGCGTTATCATAAGCTGGCGCACAACCCGTAAGGACCGGTGCAAACGCGCATGAACACGATCGTCGAGAAGGAGCAGTTGTCTGAGAAGGTGCATCGCATCGTGGTGGAGACGCCACGAGTGGCGAAGAAGCGCAAGGCGGGGCAGTTTGTGCTCGTCCGCGGGCACGAGCGCGGGGAGCGCATTCCGCTCACCATCGCCGACGCGGATCCCGTACGCGGGACCATCACTCTCATCTTTCAAGAAGTGGGCAAGACGACGGCCCTCCTCGGTACGCTGAAGGTGGGCGACATCCTGTTGGACGTCGTCGGGCCGTTAGGCCAGCCGACGCACATCGAGAAGTTCGGCACAGCCGTGGCCGTGGGCGGTGGTATCGGGGTCGCCGAAGTGTACCCCATCGCCCGAGCCCTGCGGGAGGCGGGGAATGCGGTCGTATCCATCATTGGAGCACGCACGAAGAGTTTGGTCATTCTCGAGGAGGAGATGCGGGAGGTGAGCGACGAGCTGCTCGTGGCCACGGATGACGGCAGCTACGGGCATCACGGATTCGTCACACACGTGCTGCAGGAGCTGATTGACGAGGGCCGGCCGATTGACCTCGTCATTGCCGTCGGCCCGGTGCCGATGATGCAGGCGGCGTGCGAGGTGACACGGCCGCACCGAATACGGACTCTGGTGAGTCTCAACCCCGTCATGGTGGACGGCACCGGCATGTGCGGGGGCTGCCGCGTCCAGGTAGGCGGTGAAACGAAGTTCACCTGCGTGGACGGCCCCGAGTTCGACGGGCATCTGGTTGACTTTGATGAGTTGGTCAAGCGTCAGAGCATGTACGTGCCCCTGGAGAAGCAGTCGTACGAATGCTACCTGGAGGAAGCAGCAAAGAAGCACCAGGGATAGACGGGTCCCACTTCTCCGGGCCTGGCCGACCGGCGCACCGCAACGGCGCAATCCCCTGCTGGGCCTGGCAGCAACATGTGATGAGCGCGCATTCTGCAAGGTGGCAGATCAATGAGCGATAAGCAACACCCAGGAGCAAAGGCACCAACTGCGACGACGCCCAGAAAGCCGGACGGCGCAGCGGAGGCGGGCGAGCTTCCCAGCATGAGGGAGCGGCGCAAGATACCGCGTCAGCCGATGCCGGAGCAAGATCCGACGGCGCGGCGCAGCAACTTCAACGAGGTGCCCTACGGTTACGACGGGCAGACCGCCCGACTGGAGGCACTGCGCTGCATTGAGTGCAAGAGTCCGAAATGTGTGGATATGTGTCCCGTGGAAATTGACATCCCGGGTTTTCTCAAGTTGATCATGAGGGGCGACTTTCTGGGCGCCGCGCAAAAGGTCCGCGAGACGAACGCGCTGCCAGCCATCTGCGGCCGCGTATGTCCGCAGGAGGAGCAATGCGAGCAGACGTGCATTCTCGCCAAGCGGGGTCAGCCCGTGGCCGTAGGACGTCTGGAGCGCTTCGTGGCTGATTGGGAGCGCGGGCATGGCGAGATCTCGCTGCCCGAGAAGCGAGCACCGACGGGGAAGAGGGTGGGCATCGTCGGCAGTGGGCCTGCGGGGCTGACGGTGGCCGGTGACCTCACCGTGCTCGGGCACGAGGCGATGGTGTTCGAGGCACTCCACGAGATCGGCGGGGTGCTGGTGTACGGCATCCCGGAGTTTCGGCTGCCGAAAGAGATCGTGGGCGCTGAAGTGGCGTATCTGCAGAAGCTCGGGGTGCGCTTCGAGAGCAACTTCGTCGTCGGCCGCACCGCCACCATCGACGAGCTGTTTGCGGAGGGACACGATGCGATCTTCATCGGCACGGGGGCGGGCGCGCCGATGATGACGGGCCTCCCGGGCGAGAATCTGTGCGGGGTTTACTCGGCGAATGAGTATCTGACCCGGGTGAACCTGATGCATGCCTGGGAGTTCCCCAAGTATGACACGCCCATGGTGCGGAGGAAGAACGTGGCCGTCCTGGGCGGCGGCAACACGGCTATGGACGCCGCCAGAGCATCGCTGCGGCTGAGCGATGGCGGGAATGTCAGGATCGTGTACCGGCGCTCCCGGCAGGAAATGCCGGCTCGCGATGAGGAGATCGAGCACGGGGAGGAGGAGGGCATCGAGTTCCACTTCCTCACCACACCGACAAAGTTCATCGGCGACGAGAACGGTTGGATCAAGGGGATGGAGTGCATTCGGATGGAGCTGGGCGAACCGGACGAGAGCGGCCGGCGTCGCCCGCTGCCCATCGATGGCTCTGAGTTCCATATGCCCGTGGACATAGTGATCATCGCGTTCGGCACGAACGCCAATCCGATCATCCGCCAGACGACGCCGGGCCTGAAATGCAATGAGTGGGGTTACATCGAAACTGACCCGGAGACTTGTGCCACGAGCCGGGAGGGCGTATATGCCGGAGGGGACATCGTCACCGGTGCAGCGACGGTGATCGCCGCCATGGGAGCCGGCAAACGGGCTGCCAGAGCGATTCATGAGTACCTGACGGGAGAGAAACTGACGCCGCCGGGAGGGGAGGACGAGGTGAATGGAGAAGAGGCGGAAGAATAGTGCTACGTGGGCCGTCGGGGTGTGTTGACACCCACATGGCGCGATGATAGAATGCCGAGGCGGCGCCGCGTCCCGGGAGCGCCGTACGGCAGTGGCCGAGAAGCATAGTTCGGTCCCGCGAAGGAAACCCGGCCCGGGGGTTGAATACGTTGCCGTGGCGGCACGCCACGCCTGTGAGAGCGCTTCTGCGCAACGAAACGAGGTGCGAAGCGCCGCGGGGCGAACGTGCGCCACGAACCTCTGCCGCGTGCTGCCACCATGGGGCCGCCGCCGCGCAGGGAGGAAAGAATGGAAAGGCAGTCTGGGGCCGTCATCCAGCGGCAGATCAAACTGTCCCTCGGGCAGGCATTCAAGATTAGCCTCCGCAGCATCACGCTTCGGCTCGGTCGTGCCGCCGTCACAGCAGCCAGTATCTTCCTGGCCATCGCATTCCTCTCGTCAGTTCTTGCCACCAAGGTAATCCAGGATACGCTCGAGAAAGAGCGCCGGGAGCGTGGGCGTGTGATGACCGTTGGCGAGGCCGTCAGCCTCCCCGGCGTGGAGGGGGCCGCCGGGACTGGCGGGGCAGAAGGGGGCGGCCTCTCGGCGACGGGCGCGCAGGAAGAAGAGGCCCGGCGCTGGTGGCTGGTGACCATGTCGCTGCTGGTGTGCCTTGCCGGCATCACGAACGCCATGCTGATGTCGGTCACCGAGCGCTTCCGTGAGATCGGCACCATGAAGTGCCTGGGCGCGCTGGACAGCTTCATCGTCAGGCTGTTTCTCATTGAGTCCGCCCTACTGGGCGTCATTGGCTCTGCCGCCGGAGCCATCGTGGGGACGCTCTTGATACTGTTCCTCTATTCCATCAGAGAGGGCTTCTCGCTGCCGGGGCGAATCAATTGGCCGGAATTGCTCGCGTATATGGCCGCAAGTGTAGGAATCGGGGCGGTGATCGCACTGCTCGCGGCCATCGCACCGGCAGTTCGCGCTGCTCGGCTGCCACCGTCGGCGGCCCTGCGCACGGAGATCTAGAAGTCCGAAGCGAGCGGCCTTGCGTGGGTCCGGGCCTGCAAAGGAGTGCTAATTGTGCCGACGATAAAGTGTCCGGAATGCAAAGAAGAAGTGGACACTGGGGTGGTGGCGACTGTGTGTCCGAACTGCAAGGCCGACTTGCGGCCGGCAATTGAAGAGGAAGCGCGTATCCGCGAGGATCAAGACGTGTCGCGCAAAGCCGAAGAAGATGGGCTGGTCGCTGAGTTTATCGTCCGCACCAAGGACCTGGTGAAGGAGTTCGTACTCGGCGGGACGGTCCTTCGGGCGCTCAAGGGCGTGAAGCTGGACATTCGCCGGGGCGAGTATATCTCCATCATGGGGCCGTCCGGCTCCGGGAAAACGACACTGTTTAACATGGTGGGCGGCCTCGACAAGCCTACATCCGGCACCGTGTACATCGACGAGGTGGACATGGCCCAGCTCGACGCCTACGAATTGGCCTGGCTGCGATGTCGGAAGATCGGGTACATCTTCCAGACGTTCAACCTCATCCCGGTGATGACGGCCCTCGAGAACGTGACGCTCCCGATGATCTTCGCGGGCGCGACCCAGGACGAGATGATGGAGCGAGCCATTCACCTGCTCGAGACGGTGGGGCTGGGCGACCGACTGCATCACAAGCCGAACGAGCTCTCCGGGGGCCAGCAGCAGCGCGTTGCCGTGGCTCGCTCTCTTGCCAATGCGCCCGCCATCGTTCTGGCCGATGAGCCCACTGGCAACCTGGATCTGCGTACGGGCAAGGAGATCATTGATCTGCTCAGGCAGTTGAACGCGGAAGAGGGCGTCACCATCATTTCGGCCACCCATGACCTGAAGATGATCGACGTCTCCGATCGCATCGTGCACATCAGAGACGGCGTGATAGAGCGAATCGAGGACCGCAGCGAAATCGACTTGGAGATTGGGCGACTGGAGGGCGCCGAGGACTAAGATACCCGCGTCGCCTCTGGCGGAGCCGTGCCATCGGGCCGGGACGGGCTGTGGGACAGGAGCAGCTCGTTCGGCAGGGCGATGCGGCGGCGCGTTCGGAGTGGGGCGCCCATGAACAACCCGGGGCTGGCCGAGCTGCCGCCGACAACCGAATGGAGGGGGCTCACTGAGGGAAACACCACGAACCCGTAAGCCCGTCTCAGCGCAGCCGCCTCATGCCCCTGGACCGCACCGTCCTCGCCTGCCAGCACAGCCGATCTACGCTCGCTGCAGTCCCACAAGGTGGTGGAGCCGTTGGAACGCATAGTGCGCTTCGCATTCGTCCCTCTACTTGGTGTGCTCGTGGTCTCGGCATTCGGCACAGTGCCGGCAGCGTGGTCGGCCGAGGAGGACGAAGAGGAGGTCGCTCTCAGAAGCGAGACCGACTACCTCAGCGTCTCCTCTCTGGTCAGTCGAGACGAGATGAGTAAGACGGTCCGTCTTCTGTCGGAAAGCTACCAGAGCCGCGTGACCGGGTATCCGGATGCCGGTCTGGTGCTGGCCCCAAGGGGAACCCCTGCCCTGCAGGACTTCTACAGCCTCGCTCGGCAGTACCACCAGCGGCTGCGCAGTGCTGCACTGGAGATATGGGCCAATCTGCAGACCCAGTCCAAGCGCCTGCCGTCCGAAAAGGAGGTCCAGGAGCACTACGGTAAGCTTCCGACCCTCGCGGCGATCGTAAGCGATATCGACGGCGCCTTGCGGCACTATCAGCGCAAGCACCCGATGTCGAGGCCGGTCCGGCGTCACACGGCGGAGGAGAAGCTCGTCCGGATGACGCTGGAGGGGAGTTGCACGGACCTCGAGGATGGAGTGCGTGTTGCCGCAGATGCTCTCAAAGCGTGCGAGCGCGCCAAGGGCGGCAGGCTGGACGCTCGCCGCGAGGCGCTGCAAGCGATGAAGAAGGCGATCGCAAAGCTCGACGAGCTGTTGGACATGCCCGGCGACCGGTTCGATAGTCTCAGCAGCTACCTCAGCAGCTTCAAGCAGCTTGCCCCGAACGACTTGCAGGACATGCATAGAGCGGGCAGGCTCGGTGCGGCCGGGTATGTGTACGCGCAGTTCAGGATGCTGGGGCTGGACGACGTTGACATCGAGCCTTTCGACGTTGTGATCCCAATCAACGCCGGCGCGCGCGCGGCCGACGAGCTCGACGCGGAGCTGGTGATCGAGGACACGGGCAAGAGCTATCCGATTTACCCAATGTGGCCGAACCTGGTGCGGACGCCCAAGACGGTCCCCGCCGGCATGGTGGGACGTCTATCATATGCCGGCCGCAGCGATCTGCGCAGCTACAACGGCCTTGACCTCACGAACGCCATTGTCATGCTGGATTTCGACTCTGGGAGCCGGTGGTTCAACGCCCCGCTATTGGGCGCTCGAGCGGTGCTGTTCATCGAGCCGGAGCGCACCATACGCGGCGAGGCGGAGAACAAGTTCCTGAGCATCCCCGTGGACCTGCCGCGTTTCTGGGTGCCGAAGGACGTCGCGGATCGCCTCCTGGCTCTGCTCAAGCTGCGCGGCGACGTACGCATTCGGCTCAAGTGCAACGTGGTGTGGGAGACGCGCCCCGCGTACAACATCATCGGGCGATTGACCGGCACGGATCAGCGCCTGAATAAACAGCAGGTCATCATACAGTCCTACTACGACTCCATCTCGATAACCCCGTCACACGCGCCGGGCGCCGAGAGCGCCACGAACTTGGCCGCCCTGCTGCAAGTGGCGGATACGTTCGTCCACCATCGGCCCAAGCGAAGCGTGCTGTTCCTGGCCACCGGCGGCCACTTCCAGGGGCTCGCGGGCAGCAAGCAGTTTATCACCAAGCGCAAGCGCGGGGCGCGCACCGATCCGCGGGTGCGCCGCCTCTTTGAGCTGGCCGACGACTCGCGGAACGAGCTGGAGGAGGCCGCGGATCGCGTCTGGGAGGAGGAGCGGGCGCGGAAGGTCGACGAGCGCAAGAGCGCCGCGGAGAGGGCCGAAGAGCAGATTAAGGCACTTGGTCGCGTTGGGAAAGCGCTCCGTACGGTGCGCAAGAACGTCCGCAGGTACCGTAAGACCGTCGATGTAGCCCTGCGCGAAGACCCCAACAAGAAGCGACCCGAGGAGAAGCTCTTCAGCGATGTCGAGCTCACCGAGCGTGCACGCCTTCTGCAGGAGGTGTTCGAGCCGCGCGTGGAGGTCATGAATCGCGCCATGGATGCCCTCGAGCGCGAGCTGCAGGAGGCGGACGGGCTGGTCCGGGATGCCACTGTCGATGAGCGCACCGAGCAACTGGACAGTGCCAAGGCAGCCGTTGACGCTCTGGCCGACGCGCTGGACTTCTCCGAAGAGGGCATATCGCTCTGGTTCTCCATCGACCTCAGCAGCCATAACGGCACGTTCGGCATTTTCTACAAAGGCAACTTCTACAACTACTCCGAGAACATTCAGTGGAAGTTCTCCGACATCGGGAAGAAGGCGCGCGAGTACGCCGCCCTCATTGGCACGGCATTGGCCGTGGATCCCAAAAAGGCGCTCGTGGACGGCATCAATGCGATCCAGGGAAAGGACTGGCGGGTGTACATGGGCGGGAAGCTGGCGCTGGATAGCGAGGTGGCCACGCTCGCCGCGATCCCCGGCCTGGCGTTCGCCACTATCGACGATCAGCGCCATCTGGTGGACACGCCGCTGGACGTATGGGAGGCCGTTGATATAGCCAACGCGCATCGCCAGGTGCGCTTCCTGGCGTGTCTGCTCCACGACCTCGTCTCCATCAGCAAGCCCAAAGACCTGTATCGCCTGGATCTGGATGATAACTTCTGCGAGGTCTATGGGCATTTGGTGGAGTTCGATCCGAAGACGAGCTACTTCCCCGATGAGCCCATCCCGGGCGCCGTGGCGGTGGCCCGCGCGCACTTCAAGACCGCGATGGGCGTGCGCTGCGAGGTCATGGATCAGGTGGGGAACGACGGGAAACTGTCGCTGCTCGGCCTGCCGAATACCCGCGCCGTCAGGGGAAATGTGCGCATTGAGGGATACTACCTCGACCCGGTGGACGGGCACGTGTCCTACGCGCCGGATCTGGGGCGCACGGGCGATAAGACGTATCCCATCGAGATCCCCATGGACATGATGGAGAAGCCGGTCAGTGTCGTCATGTTCGAATGCCTGGGCATGACGATCTTCGACATGGTGGACCAGCGCTTCTTTACATTCCTGTCGGAGATGCACGTGTACGATGCGGCCTCGGAGGCCGAGCCCCAGGAATTCGGCACTTGTCTCCCGCTCCCGCCACAACAATGGGTGTCATACTACGAGCCCGTCGCGGTGGTGTATGCCAGGCCGGGAACACGCTTAAAGGTGACAATGGGCGCCAGCGTCCTGGGCCTGCGCTTCGTCCTGCTGAACGCCACTGACGAGAATTGGGCCGAGGGCCGGAAGCATACGAAAGACTGCCTGAGAGCCGCGGAGGGCCAGGGCTATCTGGTGGACGGCCATCTGAGCATTCCCGCAACGCCCTATCGCGCGGCATGGGACATGTGGAAGGTGGACGATCACCGCGCCGGCGTGCTCGCCGACAAGGGCGTCCGGAACAGCCGCATTGAGGGTCTGCACGCGAGCGCCAAGGAGTATCTGGACCGGGCCGGCTATTGGCTGCAGCGCAAGGAGTACGATCGGTTCCTGGTCAACGCGCGCAGAGCCTGGAGCTACGAATCGCGTGCCTATCCCGATGTGCGCAAGACCTCAACCGACGTGGTCAAGGGCATCATCTTCTATCTCGCGCTGCTGCTGCCGTTCAGCTACTTCGCGGAACGGCTGCTGATCGCTGCCCGAAGCATCAAGTGGCAGATCGTTGGCTGGTTCGGCATCTTCCTGGGGATCTTCACGCTCATCGGCTTTGTACACCCGGCGTTCGCCATCACCTTTACGCCGGCCATCATCCTGCTCGCCTTCGTCATCCTGACGCTCACCGCCATCGTGGTGGGCATCATCGTGGGCAAGTTCGAGGAACAGATGAAGCAGGTGAAGTACGAGCAGACGGGCATCCACTCGGCCGACATGGGACGGCTGTCCGCCTCCTCGGCGGCCTTCTCGCTGGGTATCTCCAACATGCGCCGGCGCAAGGTGCGAACCATCCTGACGTGCGGGACCCTGGTGCTGCTCACCTTCACGGTGCTATCCTTCACGTCAGTAGTGCAGGGCGTACGCATCAACAGAATCTACTTGCCCAAGCAGGCGCCGTACAACGGGATTCTCATACGTGACAAGACGTGGAACGCCCTCAGCGAGCCCATGACCCGCATCATCACCAATGAGTTTGGCAGGCAATATGCGGTCGCCCCGCGGGCGTGGTTCCTGGCCGCGCAAGTCGGCCAACAGTCCTTCCTCAACGTCTACCGCGGGCCTGATACCGTGTATGCGGCCACCGCCATGGTCGGGTTGACACCGCAGGAGCAAGAGGTGTTGCGCCCATCCGAGAAGCTGGAGGCGGGCCGGTGGCTGGAGCCGGGCGATGAGAAGGTCTGCCTCCTGCCGAAGCGCATGGCCGAGAAGCTCGGGGTGACCAAGAGCGACGTCGGTACCGCCACCGTCCAGGTCTTTGGGGTGCCGCTCCGGGTCATCGGGTTAATAAGCACCAGCAGATTCAAGAAGCTTGTTGACCTGGATGGCGAGCAGCTCACCCCGGTGGACTATCTGCTCATGCAGGAGCAACAGCAGGAGCAACAGCAGCAGCCCATGTCGGAGGATGAGCTGCGTGAGTACATCCACCTTGACCCGGACCAAGTGCTCATCGTTCCCTACGAATTCGCGGTGAACACGGGTGCCACTCTGCGCTCCATCGCTATCGGCGGCTTCGAATCAGGTGCGGAGGTTCGCCAGAAGCTGGACGATCTCATGCGCCGCGTGGAGCTGAATCTGTACTCGGGCGAGGACGGCAAGACGTTCCTGTGCAGCGCCGTGGGCGGCACCAGCTTCCGCGGAATGCGCGACCTCGGCATCCCCATCGTCATCGCCGCGCTCATCGTGCTGAACACGATGTTGGGCTCCGTATATGAACGCACCAAGGAGATTGGGATCTACTCATCGCTGGGCCTCGCCCCCATTCACATCGCCATGCTGTTCGTGGCGGAGGCCTGTGTGTACGCTATCTTGGGCGCGATCGCCGGCTATCTGCTGGGGCAGGTAACGAGCAAAGTGCTCACGGTGACGCAGTGGGGCTTCATGCAAAGCCTGAACCTGAACTACTCGTCCCTGTCCGCCGTCGGCACCACGCTCATCGTGATGGCCACCGTGCTGCTCTCGACGCTGTATCCGGCAAAACGTGCCTCCGAGATCGCCGTCCCCGGCATCGAGCGGCGCTGGCGGCTCCCCGACCCGGCAGACGACGTCATTCACATGCAACTGCCCTTCACGGTGACGGGCGATCAGGCGCTCGGAGTGAACATGTTCCTCCATGAGTATCTGGAGGCACACGCGGATTACTCGCTGGGGCATTTCTCCACCGGCGACATCAGGCTGCGTACCTATGAGGCCGAACGCGGCACGAGCTACGATTTGAGCCTTATGGTGTGGCTCGCGCCGTACGACCTCGGTGTTTCCGAGCGGCTTTCTATCTTGACGGTGCCCGGCGAGGACGAGGAGGTGTTTGAGATCGCGCTGCACATGCAGCGCGAGAGCGGCGACGAGTCCTCGTGGATCCGGGTGACGCGGAACTTCGTCAACATGCTGCGTAAGCAGTATCTGCTGTGGCGTACCTTCCCGGTGGGGCTCAAGGCAGAATACGGAGAGCGGGCAAAGGAGCTGATCGAGGCAGGAGCGAAGAAGGCGCCCGTCGAAGAGGCCGGCAGCTAGCGTGCGGGCCCGCAGCGGGCTCCTCATGACGGTTGGGACAAGAGCGACAGACGGTGGCGGCCTCAGGGGCACTTCAGAGGGCGCGTGCAGCCGACGGAGCCTGTCGGGAGTATAGCGGCCGGAACACGGATAAAGGAGCGGCACGCTGTGCGATCCGAGACCGACGACGCGGAACTTGAGTTATACCGCGACCTGATCGACTATCCGGAATCCTTCGAAGACGGCTTTAACTACACTACGATTATTGGCGCCTTCTTCGTCGGCTTCGTCATGATGCCGGCGGCGATCTATCTTTCGCTGGTCGTCGGCATTCATCTGGGGCCAGCGGCCGAGTGGACCACAATTATTCTGTTCACGGAGGTCGCCCGCCGCTCATTTGTCACGCTGCGGAAGCAAGAGATATACGTGTTGTACTACGTTGCCGGCGGCCTGGCGGTAACGGGCGCGTTCTCCGGGCCCGTCTGGAACCAGTACCTGCTGCAGTCCGAGGCGGCGCGCGGCTTCGGGATCGCTGACAGCATCCCTCACTGGGTGGCTCCCCCACGCAACTCCCTCGGGATCATCGAGCGGAACCTGCTCCACGTGGACTGGTGGCTGCGGTGGCCGGCAGCGCTTCAGGTTCTGCTCATGGGCCAGATCCTGGCACGGCTCAACTGGTTTGGGGCCGGCTATACCATCTTCCGGATCACCTCGGATATCGAGCGCCTTCCCTTTCCCTTCGCACCCATTACCGCACAGGGCTGTCTGGCCCTCGCGGAAGCGAGCTCCAAGACCGAGACGTGGCGGTGGCGCACCTTCAGCATCGGTGCCATGATCGGCTTGGTGTTCGGCTCTCTCTACGTGGGCATCCCGGCGATCACCGGCGCCATGCTCGCGGAGCCGCTTCAGCTCATTCCCATTCCTTTCATTGAGCTGACGCGCAACACCGAAGGCATTATGCCGGCCACGCCGGTCGGCATCGCCACCGACATCGGGAACGTCATTCACGGCTTCATCGTCCCCTTCTGGGCGCAAGTCGGCTCGCTGGCGATGACGTGCGCCACCTTCGTCGTCAATCCGATCCTGTACTACAACAAAATCCTGGTGCACTGGAAGCCGGGGCTGGGCACTATCCAGACCCAGTTCGCCAACCAGGTTGATTTCTACCTGAGCCTGGGCATAGGAACCTCGTTCGCCGTCGCCTTCATCGGATTCGCCAGCGTCTACCGCAGCATCATGGCGCAGCGACGCCGGCGCCGCGAGCACCCCGAGGCGCACCGCATATTCGAGCCACCCGCCGACCGCGGCGACTTCAGCATCTGGATTGCCGTGGGGCTGTTCGTGGCCTCCACGCTCGGCTACATCATATTGTCGCGCACCCTCGTGCCCCGCTTCCCTTGGGGGTGGTTCTTCTTCTTCGGCTTCGTGTACACGCCGTTTCAGTCCTACATTGATGCGCGCATGCACGGCCTCACGGGGCAATGGGTTCAGATCCCCATGGTCAAGCAGGCCGTCATTCTCGGCAGCCGCTACCGCGGCATAGACATCTGGTTTGCTCCCATCCCCAGCTTCGATCACGGTCGGCGGTGCGAGATGTTCCGCGTCGTTGAGCTCACGGGCACACGCTTTACCAGCATCATAAAGGCGGAGCTGCTCATTCTGCCCATCATCACCATTTGCAGCATGCTGTTCTGGCAGTTCCTCTGGCGACTGGCGCCGATCCCATCCGTCGCCTATCCCTACGCCAACGTCATGTGGCCGCTGCAGGCGCTCCAGGAGTGCATCTGGGTCAGCGCCACCTCGGAGCGCAGCCAGATGTTCTGGCAGGCGATCAAGTACAACGTCATCCTCGGCGGCTTCGGCGGCGCCATCGCGGGGTATATGATATTGTGGCAAGTGCGTGCGCCTGTACTGCTCATATACGGCGTCATCCGCGGCATGGGGCACATGCCCCACTGGACGATTCCACAATTCGCCGGCGCACTGCTCAGCCGATACTACTTCGAGAAGCGCTTCGGCATGAAGCGCTGGAAGCAGTACGCGACGGTGTTGTCGGCGGGGTACGCGTGCGGCATGGGGCTCATCGGCATGGGCTCCGTGGCGATCGCCATGGTCCAGAAATCGGTGTCACTGCTCCCCTATTAAGTGGCTACGCCCACGGTGGGGGCGTTCCCGGTGGGTCGGCGCCCCTTCGCCCCGGCCCCCGGAACGGAACATTTCGCCCTGCAAGTGGTTAGTACAGGCACACCCGGGGCCGGCTGCGTTATTGGCACCGCGGTGTGCGCCGCCCAACTCCGGTGGCCTTGTCGGAGAGAGGAAGTGAGGAGCGGATGTGCTGCAGCGCCGCAGCGGTCAGGCGGAGGGGCTTCACGCTAATTGAACTGCTCGTGGTCATCGCCATAATATCGATCTTGGCAGCCATCCTGTTCCCCGTGTTCTCTCGGGTGCGGGAAAGGGCCCGTCGCACCAAGTGTCTGAGCAATGTCAAACAGCTCGTGATGGCGTTCCAGATATACGCCGACGATCACGACGAGACACTGCCGCTCTGGTGCATGGACTGGCCATGGAAGAGCGCTCTCAGCGATGGCGCGGGCAACACGTGGGACGCCGTGCTGCTTCCCTACTATCGCAACAGTGAGCTGCTGTACTGTCCGAGCAATCCGTTTGCGAAAACGAACTCGGACTGGCCCGGTAGCCTGCCGCTGCGCGGCTACACCATGACCGGGTACACCGCCGGCAGCGACCATGCGGGCGCCTACGCCACGCCTGAGTATCTGTCCGAGTTCCCCGCCCCGACGAGGACGGTGCTGCTTTTCGAAAAGGGCGGCGCCCCCAAGGGCTTTTACGCCGACGCGAAGGCGGAGCACTTCTTCCAGATGGGTATGCTGCAGTGTCTGAAGACGACGCCGAAGCAGGACAGCTCTTACAAGTACTGCAACACCTACACGGACAACACTTGGCACGGGCGCGGGAAGAACTTCGGCTTCGTAGATGGCCACGCGGAGTTTCATAGGGAACGCACGGGGCCGTTCGCGGAGAACCAGAGCAAGAGTGGGATCCCCGGGCAGTGCGAGCATTATCTGGACTGGCCTGAGCCTCGGTAACACACGGGCGCCGGAGGTCCGCCGATCCCACAGACAGGCGTGCCAGGAGCGTGTGTAGGCGTGTCGGAGCGATCGGGAAAGAGGGTATGTGTGCCCTGGGTGATCCTGGGACTGGCGGCGGTAGTGGGCAGTGCGTGCTTCCCCGCCGATCAGCCCCAGAAGGTGCAGCTCCGAGTTCGGCCACGTCTCGGCCGCAACAGGGCATTGGACGTGCTGGCCCATTTCCGGCCGGGCCTGAAATCGGAGGAGCTGGAGAAGCTGGACTTCGACAAGTCCATCGGCTTCTTTCAGGGCCGGGAGCCCCATGCGGCTGTGCTGTGCATCAAGGACGACGAACTGAGATTCCCCGCCGAGCGCGCTCCCATCTTCCTCTTCGTCTCCGCCATTGACTTGCACCAATTCGATGGCGCCTTTGGCGGTTTGGGGCGGGGCATCTACGCGGCCGTCGGCTCCGGCGGCGACGACGCTATCGCCATCTACAGAT
>Ga0114930_10001454_pt1 | contig 22593 bp, 13 predicted proteins | sample AnhtaG_FD_87300 | JGI IMG/M metagenome (GOLD analysis project Ga0114930, IMG submission 87300) | Deep subsurface microbial communities from Anholt, Denmark to uncover new lineages of life (NeLLi) - Anholt_01485 metaG | ecosystem: Environmental > Aquatic > Marine > Oceanic > Sediment | place... | reverse complement strand
CGTCTCAGTTAGCCCAACCCCTGCTATCTCAGGAGAAGTGTAAACGCATCGAGGGACAGCCCGATAATCTATCCTGCAATCAGCACCCATGATATTCTCCACGGCACACTTACCCTCGTCCATTGCCACATGGGCTAGCATGAGTCCCCCCACCACATCGCCAATGGCATAGACGCCTGGAATATTAGTCTCCATCCGTTCATTGACAATGAGTCTGTCATTATCCATGGCAAGACCCAGCTTATTTACTCCCAGGTCATCGGTATAGGGACATCGCCCCACAGAGAGCAGGACCTTCTCGGCTATAATTTCTCGTTCGCCATTGCCATCCCTGGCGGTGAACGAAACCGCTTTCCCTTCTTGTTTGTCACTCCTGATGCTGGTGACCATGGCATCGGTGAATATCTCAATGCCTTCTTTCTTCAATATGTCCTCGAGTATGTTGGCGATTTCCGTATCCTCGGTGGGCAGTATTTGAGGCATCATCTCCACGATAGTTACCTTAGTCCCCATCCTGTGCATAATCTGGGCAAATTCCAGCCCAATCACCCCTCCACCGATGATGACAATGCTTTTCGGGAATTGACTCATGGTTAAAGCTTCGTCACTGGTTATGACCCCGGGCTCATCAATGCCCTTAATGGGAACTGTTGACGCCTTTGAGCCGGTAGCAATGATGATGCTATCAGCACTTATTTTATCACTCTCACCTAAAATCCCCACTGTCTTGGAATCGATCAGGGTGCCGATGCCCTTAATAACCTTAATCTTGTTCTTCCTCAATAGGTAGGCCACGCCATCCACCAGTCGCTTCACCACTGCTTCCTTCCGTTTAGATATCGCTGAGAAATCTATAGAGACTTTCTCCACTGAGATGCCGAAGGTTTCGGCTTGCCTGATGCTTGTCAGGATATCGGCCGATTGAAGTAATGCTTTGGTTGGAATACAACCCCGGTTGAGGCATGTTCCCCCGAGAGTGTCCTTTTCGATGAGGGTAACTTGAGCGCCCAGTTGGGCGGCTCGAATGGCGGCTACATAACCACCGGGTCCGCCCCCAATTATTATGATACTCCTGGCCACTGTTTTGCCCCTTATTTTTGTGGACTAAGGAGGTTAAGCTGTACTATAAAAGTATATCGGCAGGATTTTCGATGTAATTCCTCAGGCTCTGCAGAAACTGTGACCCAATAACGCCATCCAGAACGCGGTGATCAATAGATAAAGTCAGCGTCATCATGGGTCTTATTACTATCTGTCCGTCTCTCACCACTGGTTTGTCTGCGATGCGACCAACAGCTAAAATAGCCGCCTCAGGGGGCTGGAGGATAGCGCTGAACTGGTCTATCCCGAACATTCCTAGGTTGGAGATAGTGAAAGTACTGCCCCTCATCTCTCCCATACTGAGTTTACCATCTCTTGCCTTCTGAACTAGCTCAGCTCTAGCTTGAGCAATCTCCGCCAATGACTTTTTGTTGGCCTGACGAATGACGGGGACAACCAGTCCCCCTTCAACAGCGGTAACCAACCCTATATCTATTCGCTTGAAGAGCTTGACAGACCCATCAGCATAGGCACAATTCATGGAGGGGTTATCCTCCAGTGCTTTCGCAATCATCTTAATAATCAAATCAGTAATGGTCAATCGTATTCCGATTTTGTTCTCTATAAGCGGCACCATCTGTTTATCAGTCTTCCCCAGTTCCTGGGCGTCAACCTCCACCGTCAGATAGAAATGTGGTGATTGAAAGCTCTCCGTCATGCGCCTGGCAATGACCTTCCGTATAGAGGATAGCGGTGCCATCTGCTCTTCAGCCAATCCCAGCTCTTCCCGGACAGGTTGAGCGGCTACTACCTTGCTCTCCTCCACAGCCCGCAGGATATCTTCCCTGACTATCCTGCCGCCCGGCCCTGTTCCTTTTACAGTAGTTATATCAATGTTATGTTCTTGAGCTATCTTCCTGGCCACTGGGGAAGCCTTTATAGCTTGGACTTCCTTTGGTGCCTGGGGCACTTCAACTTGCGCCTCTCCCTTTGCTGCGGTTACGGGCACTTCAACCTTCGCCTCTTCTTTGGCGGTGATTACGGGCTCTGGAACCTCTGGGACTTTTTCGCCCGGCTGAAGGATAAAAGCGATGATTGTCCCTACAGGCACCTCATCCCCAGCTTCCGCCATTACCTTGCTTAAGATACCCGATTCCTCCGCTTCAACCTCAAAAGTTACCTTCTCGGTTTCTATTTCAACAATGCCCTCTCCCTTTTCCACACAATCTCCCTCTTTCTTCAGCCACTTTATGATTTTTCCGGTGAGCATTGCTTCATCGAGTTTAGGTAGTATCACTGCAGTAGCCATCTTTATATCTCCCTTAGTCTTCTCTCAGCTTTTGCCTTTGAAGTAGAGGCGTTGGTTGAGCCAGATTACTGCTCGGGGAGCTCCTTACCCATCAATTCTAGCGCTCCCCTAATAATGTCATTCTCATTGGGGAGGACATAATCTTCTAACTTGGGGTTGAAGGGGATAGGCGAATCTAGAGCGGCCACCCGCTTAATCGGCGCATCCAAATAGTCGAAAGCCTTCTCGGCAACAATAGCGGCTATCTCTGCACCAAATCCTCCTGTCTTACAGGCCTCATGAACTACCATTAATCTGCCCGTCTTCTCTACCGAATTCAGTATCGTATCCTCATCTAGAGGTCTTAGCGTCCGTGGGTCGACTACCTCTAAAGATATGCCATCCTTTTCCAGGGTCTCGGCAGCCTTCAAGGCCAGAATAAGGCTGTTCGAGTAGGCGACAACGGTGATGTCTTTGCCCTGGCGTTTAACCTCCGCTTTCCCCAGCGGCACCAGATACTCTTCCTCGGGAACCGTCCCCGACTGGCCATAGAGCCCCTTGTGTTCGATAAATATAACCGGGTTATCTTCTCTTATGCTGGACTTGAGCAAGCCTTTGGCATCATACGGGGTAGCCGGCATAACCACCATAAGTCCTGGTATATGAGTATATAATGCCTCCAGAGACTGAGAATGATGAAGACCGGCGGACCTACCTCCGCCACCCTGGGTTCGTATCACCAGTGGCACCTTTACCACACCACCGGTCATATAACGGAACTTAGCTATCTGGTTAAAGATTTGATCCAGGGCGAGGAGAGAGAAATCAATATACATTATCTCGGCTACCGGTCGCATCCCTACTAAGGCGGCTCCCAGCGCTGCACCGGCTATCCCCGATTCGGCTAAAGGTGTGTTCCTTATCCTGTCATGACCGAACTCTTCCACTAACCCCTGGGTTACCTTGTAGGCGCTGCCATATTCGGCGATATCTTCACCCAAGATGAAAACTGACTCGTCACGCTTCATTTCCTCCCTAAGAGCTTCACGTAGCGCTTCTCTGTAGGTTAACTCTGGCATTTTCACTCCCTTGCCTTTACTCTGCTATGTAGTAGACATTATTAAGAGCGTCTTCGGTCTTCGGTTCAGGGCTCTCAGTAGCAAACTTGACTGCCTCGTCGAGCTCTCTTGTCAGGCTAGCTTTGATATCCTCGATCTCCGATTCAGTAACTATTTTTGCCTGTAAAAGGCGGTCTTGAAGCCTTTTGATGGGGTCGCGTTTCCTCCACTCCTCAATTTCCTCTTTGGTTCTGTAGCTCGTCCCGGGATCGCCCATGTGATGCCCGTAGTATCTATAAGTGATTGCGTTAATAAAGGTAGGCCCCCCACCTTCTCTGGCCATCTCTATCGCTTTACTAGCTACCTTGGCAACAGCCACGGCATCGTTTCCGTCCACGCTTATCCCAGGGACCCCATGGGCCTTTGTTCTATCAGCTAGATTCTCAAGCTTAGTATAGTCCCTTTGCGGGGTGCTCATCGCGTACTGATTGTTCTCGCAGACAAAGACTACCGGCAGATCCCAAATTGCCGCCATGCCAAGCCCCTCATGAAAGGCTCCGGTACAGGTTGCGCCGTCGCTAAGGAAGCAAATAGTTACCCTATCGAGGTTCTGCATCTTGCAGGCGAGGGCAACCCCGCTGGCTATGGGTACACCGGCACCAACAATTGCCGTAGCCCCTAGCATATTGAGGTCTGGTGCCACAATATGCATCGAGCCCCCCCTGCCTTTGCAATATCCTGTCTCCTTGGCAAAAAGCTCGGCCATCATCTTATCAAATCTAGCTCCCTTAGCGATGATATCGCCATGACCCCTGTGGGTTGTCAAAATGTAGTCGTCATCTCTAAGAAATGCGCAAACTGCAGCCGGGCTCGCCTCTTGCCCAATCGAGGGATGGATAAAACCAGGGCAGAGCCCCTTGCGATATTCCACTATCGCCCTCTCCTCGAAAGCCCGTATCCTCAACATTGTGGTATAAATTTCCTTAAGCTTCTCGTTGCCTATTTCCTGCATAAACCCCCTCCTTCAACCCTTACATAAAAGTTGATACAGTTGCTGAAACGGTAGTACTTATGCATCCCTCTAATTTGCTTCTAAGTGCCTTCCACTCGACTACAACACCTTCTAATGGGTACAAATATATGCCATTCCTAGCCTCTCTGTCAACTCAGCGAATTCTCTTGAAAAAGCATCCCCTGCTTGACAGAGGGGCAGTAGTGGTATAATCTTTTTTTCAGGCGGGCTGAAAAATTAACTAGCTTTTGAATGCAACCCAATAACCATATATGCTGGAGGGAGGAGGCGCAATGACTGTTGGTACTATGGCGGTTGATTTTGAGGAAAGGGTCAACTATGAGCGGTTGCGCCGGGAACGTTTGGCCAAGGCGAAAGAGCAGTTGAAGGCATACAGGCTGGGTGCTCTCCTGTGCTATGATTTTGACAACATCCGCTATATTACGGGGACCCATGTAGGAGAGTGGGCCAGGAATAAAATGCAGCGATACGTGATTTTGCCAAAGGATGCAGACCCTATTCTCTATGACCCGGCTGCTCTGGCAAAGCGGAAGACTGCGCCGTGGATAGCTGAGCGGGTTTTTCCCGCTGTCGGGTCGATGAGGGGCGCCATCCCTCCCGAGGTTGGGAATGTTGAGGCATTGGCCAAGTCGGTCAAAAACGTTCTTTCGGAATATGGAGTAGCGAAGCAACCTCTGGGGATTGATATTTTAGACGTCCCCTTTATCAAGGCGCTGGAAAAGGAGAAGATAGAGGTAGTTGATGGCCAGCAGGCAATGCTGGATGCCAGAATCATCAAGACCAGAGATGAAATTGAGCTCTTAAAGCTTGCTGCCGCCATGGTGGATGCGGCCTATGAAGAGATTGTTAGAAATATTAGACCGGGGGTCAGGGAAAATGATCTGGTTGCGATTGCCAACAAGACGCTGTTCACTCTGGGGTCTGATCTGGTGGAGTGTGTGAACAGTGTTTCCGGGCCTCGAGCCCAACCCCATCCCCACACTTTCGGTGACAGGATTATTCGACCAGGGGACATGGTTTTCCTCGATATCATGCATTCATTTAATGGCTATCGGACCTGTTATTATCGGACCTTTATCTGTGGAAAGCCATCTAAAGCACAGCTTGAGGCTTATGATAAGGCCTGGGCATGGTTGAAGAAATCGATAGATGCGGTTAAGCCCGGAGTGACCACAGCAGATGTGGCTCGCTGTTGGCCTCCAGCAGAAGAGTTTGGATTGAAGGATGAAAGGGAGGCATTTTTACTTCAATTTGGACACGGTATCGGAATGAGTATCTGGGAGAAACCAGTTATATCTAGGCTCTTTTCATTAGAGCACCCGTTCCCCATTAAAGAAGGGATGACGTTTGCTCTTGAAACCTATTGCCCGTCTGCAGATGGGCAGGGTGCAGCAAGAATTGAAGAGGAGGTTGCGGTCACGAAGGACGGATGCGAAAGATTATTTAAGTTCCCGGTTGAGGAGCTGATCTCCTGCGGTGTTCCTGGAAGCATGGCTTATTGAGGCGTCGTTCCGAAACTGAGGTCTGATTAATGCTGTGAATTATTTATTTTAGCTAAGGTTTTCCCTCTCTGGGTAATTGTTTGGATATACTTTTCAAAAACGTAGTGGTATAATCAAATTCCAAATCCACCCCGATAAGGTATGAATAAAACAAAAGGAAGGAGGTTATGAGACATGTTAGATGAGCTTTCTATTCCAAAAGAATGGGACCTTGAATCGGATGTTCTTATAATTGGAGCGGGGACTGCTGGATTATCCGCTGCAATTGAAGCAGCAAAGACAGGAGTCGAAACTGTAATCTTAGAACAAATGCCAAAGTGTGCTGGAAGTCTCTCAGTTTGTGTTGGAAACATTAACTTCGCAGGAAGCGACTTTCAACGGAAGCAAGGCATCGAGGATAAGCCGGATAATTACTATGAAGATGGTATAAAGGTCTGTCACGGGGAACCTGCATTGTGGAGAGCATTTGTGGATAATCACCTCCAGACTTATGAGATGATTACAGGTCTAGGCTACAAACCTATAGCGGTATGGCTTCTCCCTGGGCATAGTGCACAAAGATCCCATTATTTCGATGGTGGTGGACCTGAACTTTTAAGTCTTCTTGAGCGCAGCAGCAGGGAACAGGGTGCCGAAATTCTATTCAACCACAAAGTACAGAGACTGATTGTGGACCTGGCGAGAAAAAGGGTTGTCGGAGTAAAGGCGGAAAAAGACAAAAAAGTCTTGAACCTTAAAGCTAGAAAAGCGGTAATTATTGCTTCAGGGGGCTTTGGCAATAACCCCAAAATGGTGGAAGAATTCAAAGGCCTTGAATATGCTAAAAGGTGTCTGCCAACAATGAGGGGGCATACTGGAGAAGGTATCAAAATGGCTATGGCAATTGGGGTTGCCACCAGTCACATCGGAACTGCTGCCATACCATCAATTCCAATGGATGCCAATACTAAAAATCCGGCAGCCATTACTCTTCACCATACGTTATGCGGCTCTATATTTGTAAATTCACTGGGCAAACGATATGTGAATGAATGTCTCCAAATATTCCCCTATTTGGGCGAATCTTCGTTTGTGCAACCTGGCGACTACGTTTTTACTATCTATGATAGTAAAATCAGGGAACTTATAGAACTTATAGATTGGTCTATATTTAAAGAATATGAAGACGAAACGATTGAGGGGCTGGCTAAGCAATTAAGTATAGAGCCTAAAGCGCTCGTAGAAACGATAAGGGAATACAATGACGATATAGACAAGAATGGATACGATACCAAGTTCGGGAAGAAATTGCTACTAGCGCACATAAATGCACCCCCGGTGAAAATAGAGAAGCCTCCTTTTTATGGACTCAAATTGATGAACTGCTTTACCTCGTATAAGGGTGGGTTAAAGATTAATGCAAAGGCGCAAGCGATAGACCAGTATGGCGAGGTCGTTCCCGGATTGTATGCAGCGGGTGAAGGTGCTGGTGGTTTATTTGGCGAGGGCTCTTATATCTGTGGAACGATGATTTGCATGTCATTGACATTGGGTCGTATAGCTGGAATAAACGCTGCTGCAGAAAAGCTTTGATTCTACCATACTTTATAGCTGCAGTTTAACTAAACACGGAGCGAAAAATTTAATTTAAAATATGCAACACAGTATTTAAAATGTCCGTCATAATTAATAAAGAAGAATGCGAAGGGTGTGGAACGTGCACATCAACATGCCCTAACTCTGCCATCGCTTTAAAAGAAGTGGATGGGTCTATAATCGCCGAAGTAGTTTCAGAACTATGTGACGAGTGTTGTGAATGTATCGAGTTTTGTTTAAGAGGGGCAATCAAAGAAGTCTAAGTAGCATGCGAATTAATTGAATGAAGAAATGCTTTGTGGATTAACTTTATTTTTTAGGTCGTGACTTTTTTTCTCTTGTCGCTTTTCTGGGCTTTTTGTTTACCGCATCCAAGTATTAACCACCATAACTTGTTTTATACTTGAATTGCAGACCATTTATACATTCCCCCAAAGTTGACAATCTTATCCTATTTGGTAAGAATAGTACGGGCGTCTGTTCAATCTTCAGCTACTGAATAAAACTGCTATCGGTTCAGTATGCTTATGGAAATCTCGAATTCTTGTGAGGAGAAGCCTGATGAGTGAAGAGAGTATTGTGAAAACCACGGCTTGGTCGGCAGGTTGTGGCTCTCACGGTGGTTGTGGGGTTGATCTCCACGTAAAAGACGGCGAGGTGGTGAAGGTAGAAGGGAATAAGACTCATCCCCATAACCAGGGTAGACTCTGTCCCAAGGGTCTGTCAGTAACTCAGTTTATGTATCACCCCGACCGTGTCACGCATCCTTTGAAACGGGTGGGGGAGAGGGGTGAAGGCAAGTGGGAGCGCATCTCCTGGGATGAAGCCTATGACATTATTGAGAAAAAATTTAAAGAAATTCGTGATAAGTACGGTGCCGAATCGGTTGTCTTTTGCCAGGGGACAGGTAGGGATATTGGTGGCCCTATTAGCTATTTAGCCTATGCCTATGGAAGTCCAAACTGGACGCAAATGGGTCTCGGCGGTCAGTCCTGTTATACCCCGAGGCAGGCATCTATGTTCGCTACCCAGGGTGATTACTGTGTGGTCGATGCTTCCCAGTTTTTGGAGAAGCGATATGATGACCCGCAATGGACACCACCCAAATATATTCTGGTCTGGGGAATGAACCCGAATACCGGCTGTTCCGACGCCTTCTACAGTCACTGGATTATGGATTGCTATAGGCGGGGCTCTAAACTGATTACAATAGACCCCCGGGTCACTTGGGTAGCCAGTCGGTCTGAAATACACTTACGGATTCGTCCCGGTACCGATGGCGCCCTGGCCATGGCAATGCTCAATGTGATTATTAACGAGGGTTTATACGATAAGGAATTCGTTGAAAAATGGACTTTCGGCTTTGACGAGTTGGAAAAGAGAGTTCAGGAATATCCGCCGGAGAAAGTAACTGCTACCACCTGGCTTAAAGCAGAGGATATCGTTAAGGCTGCCCGGCTTTATGCCAATAATAGACCGTCGGCCATTCACTGGGGTGTGCCCATTGACCACTGCCCGCAAGCGACTGTTGTCGGGCAGGCAATCAACGATATCTGGGCTATTTGCGGAGACATTGATATCCCGGGAGGAATGGTGATTGCCCGTTCTTCCCATGGAGTCACCAGTTACCCCTATGGTGCCAAGGAGATGCGTGACTTCTATGGAGAAGAGCTTTTCGCCAAGATTACCGAGAAGAGGATTGGAGCCGACCGTTATCCCGCGGTCAGGAACTTCAGGGCATGGGTTCAGCCGGATATGCTTCTTGAGCAGATGGAAACCGGCAAGCCATACCCGATTAAGGCTGCCTGGATACAGACCTCAAATATACTGGGCGGGCAGGCAGCCGACCCCAAGAGACACTACGAACAATTAAAGAAGTTTGACTTTATCGTATATGTTGACCTTTTCCAGAACCCCACCAGTATGGCGGTGGCTGACATCTTCCTGCCGGCAGCGACCTTTCCGGAGAAAGACAGTATCAGGTCGTGGTGGACACCACTTGGTGTGATACAGAAAGCAGTACAGGTAGGGGAATGCAAAACTGACTGGGAAATCAATCTTGAGATGGCCAGGCGCTTGAGTACCACGCCAATCCCATATAAAAATGTCAAGGAGCTTTTCGACTCACGGTTGAAAGCCGGTAACACCACCTTTGACGAACTGGTGGCCAAGGACTGCTGGGAGATGGCCCCCGAGGGTCCGAGCAAGCCTTACCGACGCCACGAGAGAGGCTTGCTGCGTAAAGATGGAAAGCCCGGCTTTAATACTCCCACTGGTAAGGTTGAACTCTGGTCCAAATTTTGGGAAGAGTGTGGACTTGACCCCCTGCCTTACTACGAGGAACCGCCTGAGGGCCCCATCTCTACTCCAGAACTGTACAAGGAATATCATCTTCAACTTTCTACTGGTGCCCGCTCCCCTGTCCTCTTCCACTCTGAGCACCGCCAGATTCCCTGGCTCAGAGAGATTGACCCTGACCCAAATGTAGAAATCCATCCCGAGGATGCAAAGAAAGCGGGAGTTCATCACGGTGAGTGGGTCTATATTGAAAATAAGCGCGGGCGAATAAAAGCCAAAGCCAATGTCACTGTGACTGGTCTTCCCGGCATAGTTACGGTTGCCCACGGCTGGTGGCTGCCGGAAACCGAAGGAAAAGCGCCCAACCTCTTTAGTACCTGGGAATATAATGTCAATAATCTGATTCCCATGGGGACTCAGAGCGATTCTGGGTTCGGTGGAGCTTGCTACAGGACATGTCTCTGTAAAATAACTAAAATTAAAGATTGAAAGGAGTAGACATGGCTAAAAACGGGTTACTTATTGAATACGAATATTGCACCGGATGCCATACCTGCGAGGTAGCTTGCAAGCAGGAGCACGATTATCCAGCGGGGAAATGGGGTATAAAGCTCAATGAGATTATCACTCAGGGTGCGGAAAGACTTCGCATTGACTACATTCCCTTCCCCACTGAGTTCTGTGACCTTTGTGTGACAAGGACAAGGAATGGGGAGCTACCGGCCTGCGTGAAACACTGCCAGGGGGCTTGCATGGTGTATGGCCCGATTGATGAGTTGGCGAAAGCCATGGATAATCAGCCAAGGTCAGTCGTCTTCGCTCCCCGAGCATCATTTCAGATCTCACCAAGCGTGTGACCTTGTTTTTCAGCCCATAGGGCTCAATCACTGTTTTTTTGGAGTGAGTGTCAAGCACCAGCAACCTTGCTGCATTGATTAGTAGTTACAAAGGGGAGTTGAATCCTTAGCTCCCGAAAGAAAATGCTGGCTTTTCAGCATGTTACGGAAATTTTAAACGCAAGTAAGGAGAAGGCCATGGGTGAAGAAAAGATTGTTCGAACTACAGTCTGGTCACCAGGTCCTGGCTGCCATGGGGGATGTGGAGCAAAAGTTCATGTAAAGGATGGTAAGGTAGTAAGCGTAGAAGGGGACGAGAACCATCCTTATAGTCAGGGCAGGATGTGTGCCCCTGGCCTTGCCCTGACCCAGTATATGTATCACCCTGACCGGATTATGCATCCTATGAAGCGGGTGGGGAAAAGGGGTGAAGGCAAATGGGAGCGCATCTCCTGGGATGAAGCCTATGACACCATTGAGAAAAAGTTGAAAGAAATCCGCGATAAGTACGGCGCTGAATCGGTAATCTTCGGCCAGGGGACGGGGAGGGATATCGGCGGTCCTATCAGCTTTTTAGCCTATGCCTATGGAAGCCCTAACTGGGTGTGTTTGGGGCTATCTGGTCAGTGTTGCTATACCCCGAGGCAGGCATCTATGTACGCTACCCAGGGTGATTACTGCGTGGTTGATGCTTCCCAGTTTTTGGAGAAGCGATACAATGACCCGCAGTGGACGCCCCCCAAGGTTATCATAGTTTGGGCAATGGATCCTGTTCACAATTGCAGTGATGCGTTCTTTGGCCACTGGATTATTGACTGCATGAAAAGGGGCTCCAAACTGATCGTGATAGACCCCCGGGCCATCTGGATAGCCAGTCGGGCTGAAATGTTCCTCCAGATTCGTCCCGGAACCGATGGCGCCCTTGCCCTGGGAATGCTCAATGTAATTACCAACGAGGGTCTATACGACAAGGACTTCGTTGAGAAATGGACTTTCGGCTTTGACGAACTGAAGAAGATGGTTCAGGATTATCCGCCAGATAAAGTGGCTGATATCACCGGGGTTTCCAAAGAGAAGATTATTGAAGCTGCCCGATTCTTCGCTAATAGCAAGCCGGCTGCTATTCACTGGGGACAGCCTGTTGATTGTGTTGCCGAAGGAACAGTTGCCGGGCAGGCAATCAACCAGCTTTGGGCTATTACTGGCAATATTGATATCCCCGGAGGAATGGTTATTGCCCGTTCTTCCCACGGTGTCAGCAGCTACCCCTATGGTGCCAGGGAGATGCGCGACCTCTGGGGAGAAGAGCTTTTTTCCAAGCTTACCGAGAAGAGAATTGGAGCCGACCGTTATCCCGTGGTCAGGAACTTCAGGGCATGGGTTCAGCCGGATACGCTTCTTGAGCAGATGGAGAGTGGCCATCCCTATCCGATTAAGGCTGCCTGGATACAAAGCAACAATCTATTAGCTTGTATGGGGGCTGACCCCAAGAGGCACTTGAATGCTTTGAAGAAGCTTGATTTCATCGTAGTGGTTGACCTTTTCCTCACTCCTACTGCTCAGGCATTGGGGGACATCTTCCTGCCTGCAGCTACCTACCCTGAGAAACAAAGCCTGCGCTCGTGGTGGGCACCCCTTTCAGTGATAGTTAAGGCAGTAGAGGTTGAAGAGTGCAAATCAGACTGGGAAATCAATCTCGAGATGGCCAGGCGCTTGAGCACCACACCAATTCCGTATAAAACGGTTAAGGAATTTCTTGACAGCCGAATGAAGGTTGCCGGCAAAAGCTATGACGAACTGTCTGAGAAAGGAAGCTGGGAGATGCCTCCTGAGGGTCCGAGCAAGCCTTACCGCCGCTTTGAGAGGGGTCTTCTGCGGAAAGACGGAAAGCCCGGTTTTAATACCCCCACCGGTAAAGTTGAACTCTGGTCTAAGTTCTGGGAAGAGTCTGGACTTGACCCCCTGCCTTACTACGAGGAACCACCAGAGAGTCCAGTCTCCACCCCGGTACTGTGGCAGGAATTCCCTCTTATCCTGGGCACTGGTGCCCGCTCACCGGCTTTCTTCCACTCTGAGCACCGACAGATTCCCTGGCTTCGTGAGATTGAGCCTGACCCTAATGTGGAAATCCATCCCCAGACAGCCAAAGATTTGGGCATAGTAGATGGGGAATGGGTCTATGTTGAAAATCAGCGGGGTCGGGTGAAGGCTAAGGCCAAGCTTACGCCGATTATCCTTCCCAACGTCGTGATGGTCGCCCACGCCTGGTGGCTGCCGGAGACGGAAGGGAAGGAGCCCTATTTCTACGGCATTTGGGAATACAATGTCAATAACCTGATACCGATGGGAACGCAAGGGCGCTGTGGCTTTGGTGGTGGGGCTTACCGGATGGGCCTATGCCGGGTGACCAAGATGAAGGAATGAAAAGAACAGGCATACCTCGAAACGGGTTGCTTATTGAATCTATTGGTTGATGAGCATAAATGCGTGTGAATCATCATCTACCGCTAGAAATGCCAGTTGTTAGGTATGTTACGGGAATCTTGAATACACGGGAGGGGAATACCTATGGAAAAAAGTAAAGAGGAGAAGGTTGTTCGGACGACAGTCTGGTCGGCAGGCCCGGGTTGCCATGGGGGATGTGGGGTAAAACTCCACGTCAAGGATGGCAAAGTGGTAAAAGTAGAGGGAGATGAGAACCATCCCTGGAACCAGGGTAGGTTATGTGTCCGCTCTCTAGCCCTGACCCAGTATATGTATCACCCTGACCGGATTACGCATCCTTTAAAGCGGGCGGGGAAAAGGGGTGAAGGCAAATGGGAGCGCATCTCCTGGGATGAAGCCTATGACACCATTGAGAAAAAGTTTAAGGATATCCGCGATAAGTATGGCGCTGAATCGGTAATCTTCGCCCAGGGGACGGGGAGGGATATGGGGGGTCCCATCACTCTTCTAATGTATGCCTATGGAAGTCCTAACTGGGTGAATTATGGATTATCCGGTCACTGCTGTTATAGCCCGAGGCAGGTAGCCATGTTTGCCACCCAGGGTGATTACTGTGTCCTGGATGCTTCCCAGTTCTTAGAGAAGCGATACGATGACCCGCAGTGGACACCACCCAGGGTTATCATCGTTTGGGCCCAGAACCCAGCTGCCGCCGACCCCGATGCATTTTATGGTCACTGGATTATTGACTGTATGAAAAGGGGCTCCAAGCTAATCGTGATAGACCCCCGGGCCATCTGGATAGCCAGTCGGGCTGAAATGTTCCTCCAGATTCGTCCTGGAACCGATGGCGCCCTTGCCCTGGGCATGCTCAATGTCATTATCAACGAGGGTCTATACGATAAGGACTTCGTTGAGAAATGGACTTTCGGCTTCGATGAGCTGAAGAAGAGGGTTCAGGACTATCCGCCGGATAAAGTGGCTGATATCACCGGTGTGCCCAAAGAGGACATTGTCAAGGCTGCTCGACTCTACGCTAATAGCAAGCCAGCCGCTATTCACTGGGGGCAGCCCATTGATTGTGTTGCCGAAGGAGCGGTTGCTGCCCAGGCTATCAACCAGCTCTGGGCTATTACCGGAAACATTGATATCCCCGGAGGAAATGTCATTGCCCGTTCTTCCCATGGAGTCACCAGCTACCCCTATAGCCAGGATGAGATGAAAAGGCTCTACGGGGAAGAACTCTTCAAGAAGCTCTCTGAGAAGAGAATCGGAGCCCAGCGCTATCCTGCGTTTAAAAACTTCAGGGCATGGGCCCAGCCTGATATAGTTCTTGAACAGATAGAGAGTGGTCATCCCTATCCTATCAAGGCTGCGTGGGTACAAAGCAATAATCCGCTAGCTTGCATGGGGGCTGACCCCAAGAGGCACTTGAATGCTTTGAAGAAGCTTGATTTCATCGTAGTGGTTGACCTTTTCCTTACTCCTACTGCCCAGGCATTGGGTGACATCTTCCTGCCTGCGGCTACCTACCCTGAGAAACAAAGCCTGCGGTCGTGGTGGGCGCCACTTTCGGTAACAGTTAAAGCGGTAGAGGTTAAAGAGTGCAAATCGGACTGGGAAATCAATCTCGAGCTGGCCAGGCGCTTGAGCACCATGCCAATTCCATATAAAACGGTTAAGGAACTCATTGATGCCCGACTGAAGGTTGCCGGCAAAAGCTATGACGAACTGGCTAAGAAAGGGAGCTGGGAGGCACCCCCTGAGGGTCCGAGCAAGCCGTACCGCCGCTTTGAGAGAGGTCTTCTGCGGAAAGACGGAAAGCCCGGTTTTAATACCTCCACCGGCAAAGTTGAACTCTGGTCTAAGTTCTGGGAAGAGTGTGGACTTGACCCTCTGCCTTACTACGAGGAACCACCAGAGAGCCCGGTCTCTACCCCGGTACTGTGGCAGGAATTCCCCCTTATCCTGAGCACTGGTGCTCGCTCCCCAGCTTTCTTCCACTCTGAGCACCGCCAGATTCCGTGGCTTCGAGAGATTGAGCCTGACCCTAATGTAGAAATCCATCCCCAGACGGCCAAGGATTTGGGCATAGTGGATGGAGAATGGGTCTATGTTGAGAATCAGCGGGGGCGGGTGAAGGCTAAGGCTAAGCTTACGCCGATTATCCTTCCCAATGTCGTGATGGTCGCCCACGCCTGGTGGCTGCCGGAGACGGAGGGGAAGGAGCCCTATTTCTACGGCATCTGGGAATACAATGTCAATAACCTGATACCGATGGGAACCCAGGGGCGCTGTGGCTTTGGTGGTGGGGCTTACCGCATGGGTCTCTGCCGGGTGACCAAGATTAAGGAATAACAGGCACTTCTTTTAAGACGCCTTTTTTATACTTATTGCGTTTAAATGGCATAAAATATTTTAGGGATAGTAGTCGATCCTGTTGATGACGCCCTCAGCCGTGTTTTCCGGTTGAAGGGTGTCTTTTTTCCTTTATTGCTTGAATGTCACCGCCTCAGAGCCTGTGTACCCTGAGGCTGCTCAAGTAGCCTGAGAACGGCAGGATGATGTATCATTTCCTAAATAGGGATTATTTCCAGATGCTCCTGGATGTGTGCCTGGAGCACGCCTGGTGTGGCTGGTGGACTTCTATTTTTTGCCGGCCCATAAGGGAGAGATGATGACTAAAAAAGCTTTGAGAATTACCGGCATTGACTGTAGCGACTGTGCTCTCCAGCTCGAACGGGCTGTCAGCAAAGTTGAAGGAGTCAAGTCAGCCGAACTACATCTGGGCAGCTCTACCCTAGTCGTAACCCCTGAGACTGAAGGCCTGGACATGAACGCGGTAGCTAAGGAGGTCAAGAAGCTGGGCTATGGTGTCATGAGTGAAGAGGGAGTTAGACAGATAACTCTGTATGTGGAAGGGATGGATTGCGCTGACGAGGTGGAGGTCATCGGCAAGAAAATGAAGAGCCTGGAGGGGGTGCGGAGCCACCAAGTAAACCTGGTGAACCAGAGGCTTGACGTAGTCTATGAGCCGTCTCTTATTTCGTTCCAGGATATCGTCAGGACTATAGCTGAGACAGGGATGAAGGCCCGCTTGGAGCAGGCGAAGAGAAAGGTAATGCCCTGGTGGCAGGAAAGACGAACTGTTCTCCTTTTTGCCTCGGGCATCTTCACTCTGGTTGGCTTTATCCTGGGCTGGCTGGGGCTACCTCACTGGGCTGACCGGCTTGCCTTTGGAGTGGCTATCATCATCGGGGGGTATTACCCGGCCAGAATGGGCCTCGCCGGGCTGTTAAGCTTGAGGTTAAACCTCTACACCTTACTCATAGCGGCAGCACTGGGAGCCGTTGCCCTCGGTCTATGGCATGAGGCGGCTCTTCTGGTGTTTGTTTTCTCGCTGGGCGCAGTTCTGGAGAGTTACGCTGTAGACAGAGCCAGGGGCTCCCTGAGAGCACTCATATCCTTTGCCCCTAGAGAAGCCTTGGTGAAGAAAAATGGCGAGGAGATAGTCTTGCCGGTTGAGGAGGTAAAAGTAGGGGATATCATCATAGTCCGCCCGGGGGAGAAGATCCCTCTTGATGGTGTGGTAGTGGCTGGTGTCTCCGCGGTTGACCAGTCTCCGGTTACGGGGGAGTCCATGCCCGTTGGCAAAAGTGAAGGCGATGAGGTCTTTGCCGCCACCATGAATCAGCGGGGCTCGCTCGAGGTGAAAGTTACCAAGCTTTCCACAGATACCACCCTGGCAAAGGTAATCCACTCGGTAGAGGAGGCTGAAGCCAGGAAATCAAGCTACCAGCGCTTTGCCCAGAGTTTCAGCCGGTACTATACACCGGCGATGTTTGTGGTGGCCTTTTTCACTGCCCTGCTCCCCATGGCTTTCGGGCAGCCCTTCACCCCCTGGTTCTACCGTGGTCTGGTGGTGCTGGTGGTGTCCTGTTCCTGCGGCCTGGCCCTCTCCGTCCCGGTTGCGGTGGTGGCAGCTATCACCAATGCCGCCAGAAAGGGCATCCTGATCAAAGGTGGGACTTACCTGGAGGCCGCTGCCAGACTTAGCGCGGTTCTCCTCGACAAAACCGGAACTTTAACCATCGGCAAACCACAGGTAACTGATATAGTGGCACTCAACTCGGCGCAGGGTGCGCTTCTCTCTCTGGCCGCGGCCATTGAGTCGCGTTCTGAGCACCCACTGGCTGATGCCATAGTGAGGAAGGCAAGAGAGGAGGGCTTTTCGGTTCCCGAGGTAGCGGAATTTGAGTCTATGACTGGCCTGGGGGCCAGGGCTAGAGTAAATGGGAATCTCTACTATATCGGCGGCAGGCACCTGTTTCAGAAACTGTCAGTACCACTGGCCGGAGTGGAAAAAGAGCTTGGCCGCCTGGAGAATGAAGGTAAGACAGCTGTACTCGTGGGCAGTGAAAAGGAAATTCTCGGGGTTATTGCCGTGGCTGACCAGCTCCGGTCTGAAGCTGTCGAGGCGGTCAAAGGTCTGAAGCAGGCCGGGGTAGAAAAAGTGGTAATGCTGACCGGTGATAATGAGGGGACAGCCAGGGCTATTGCCCAGCAGGCAGGAGTGGATGAGTACAAGGCTCAGTTACTGCCTGCGGACAAAGTCGAAGCGGTAAAGCAGTTCAAGCTTAAGTATGGGAAGGTGGCTATGGTGGGTGATGGTGTGAACGATGCTCCGGCCATGGCTACCGCCGATGTGGGAATAGCTATGGGGGCAGCAGGTACTGATGTGGCTATGGAAACTGGGGACATGGTTCTTATGTCTGACGACCTCTCCAAGATACTCTATGCTCTACAGCTAAGCCGGAGGTCGGTATCTAATATAAAGCAAAACATAGCTGCTGCTCTGGTGATTGTTGCCTTTCTGGTGCCAATGGCCCTCGTTGGGTGGATAGACCTCGTCCCAGGATTGCTTATCAACGAAGGGGGTATGCTGTTAGTTATTGCCAACGGGCTGCGGCTACTCAGGTAGGTCTGCCCCGGCAGGCTTCTCCCTCTACGCAATCATCTCGCTGACTGGCGGAAATAAGGACTGCGGCAAAGCAGGAAAGAGCTGTTTTTCAAGCGAATGCTTTTAATGCTTTAAGAGTGACTGGCCACTCAGGAACCGTATCGAACTTTTTACGACCAAACCTGATTCCCAGATTACGTGAATTGTTTAAGAAAGCAGAACCATAAATACATAACCTGCTTTCATCATATCAATATGTTAATAACAAAAGAGAGACATAGCGTCACGGAGCCGAATCACAATACAAAACTATCGAAATATTAGACCTTGGATATTGTTAACAGGTTTTATTCACGTTCTATCTTGCCAAACCTAAAGCCACCGTCTGTAATTAGACACCTGATTGTGCTCTTCGGTTTAGGATATCTCTGCAAAGCCTGTCGGCTTCGATTTTCCTACCTCTATTTCTTGCTTTCCAAAAAGTCTGCTATCCTTAATACCTCACTACAAGTTACAATGAGTAAATCCGCAAGAGCTAACAGAAACCACAGGATAGGCGTGAAACCACCAAACGTTGCGTTTAAAGCCGCGGTAACAATGCCGACAATCAGCAAGACAATCGCCAGAACACGAGGAAAATAATGTCCTACTGATCGCTTCCTTGATGCCAATTGGTTCTCCATGGTTACACCTCCTCTAGTTTTTCAAACTTTATCTCCATCACAGCCATAGTATAGTGTTGGGGAAAGAGCTGTTTTTCAAGCGAAGGCTTTTAATGCTTTAAGAGTGGCTGCCGAGCCTGGATTCGAACCAGGGCTAGAGGATCCAAAGTCCCCCGTGCTACCACTACACAACTCGGCATCGGGCATAATAGTGCCGAAGGTCGGGCTCGAACCGACACGGAGGTCGCCCTCCAACAGTTTTTGAGACTGCCGCGTCTGCCTATTCCGCCACTTCGGCTTATTTTCTTAAGTGGAGCAGAAGACGAGATTCGAACTCGCGACCTCCTCCTTGGCAAGGAGGCATTCTACCGCTGAACTACTTCCGCTTTATCAATGGTGCCGAGGCCCAGAATCGAACTGGGGACACGCGGATTTTCAGTCCGCTGCTCTACCAACTGAGCTACCTCGGCGTAGAAAATATTGTAGCTGTTACCACCAGGGGTGTCAAGCAACCCCTTTAGTTTTTAAGAGAGCAATACTCCTGGAACTCCCTATATCTAATAGGGAAACAGATTTTGTCTAGATGGATACATGGTGCTTGACGCGGGGATAAATCCGTTATAGAATAGTATCGTATCACAATATCGGGAGGCGTTATTATGCTAGATAGGGGGTTCTTCCTGGGATTCATAAAGATTCACATCTTGTACCACGCTTCAAAGGAGCCAATTTTTGGCGTACAAATAGCTGAGGAGCTGGCTAGGCATGGCTATAGCATCAGCCCGGGTACTCTGTATCCGATATTGCATCGCTTAGAAAAGGAAGGTTATCTGGAAAGAAGCTCAAAGGTGGTTAATGGCAGAGTGAGGAAATACTATCAGGCTACTGCTAAGGGAAAACTGGTGCTGGAGCAGTCCAAGAAGAAAATTAAGGAACTGGTTGACGAGGTGATTGAGGAGAAGTAATTGACAGAACCATTGAATGCCGATACGAGCCGCAAGATTTTTGGTCTTAACCCCAATGTGTTTTTTCTGGGTATGGTCAGTCTGCTGACTGATGTTAGCAGTGAGATGATTTTTACCCTTGTCCCCCTCTTTTTGGCCAATGTGCTGGGGGCAGCGACCACTATTATCGGGCTTATCGGGGGGTTATCTGAAAGCACCGATGCTATCTTCAGGATATTTAGTGGCTGGTTTAGTGACCGGGTGAGAAAGCGCAAGCCTCTGGCGGTATTAGGCTACAGTATTTCTACTGTAGCTAAGCCGTTTATGTATCTGGCGGCTAGCTGGGGCAGCGTGCTGGCAATTAGGTTTAGCGATAGGGTGGGGAAAGGCATCCGCACTTCACCACGCGATGTACTGGTCGCCGATTCTGTTTCGGCTGGAGAGAGGGGCAAGGGCTTTGGCTTGCACAGGGCCATGGATACTTTCGGCGCTGTGCTTGGGCTGGCGATAGCAGCTATTATTGTATATCTTGTGCAGAGTGGAGGGCTGGAGCTTAGTCTAAAGACCTACCAATGGCTGGTGCTGGTAGGTGTTGTGCCAGCAGTGCTGGCAGTATTAGTGCTACTTATATTTGTTCGGGAGCAGGAGAAAAAGTCCTCGCTAGGTAGCGGTTCTCATCGTGGGCTGAGTTTGAATAAATTAACGGCGGGCTTCGATACTCGATTCAAGCTATTTCTGGCTATTATGGCTGTGTTTACTTTAGGTAATTCCAGCGATTTCTTTGTGATATTACGGGCACAGAATCTGGGTTCCTCGATTTTCTACGTAGTACTGATGCTTGTCCTGCTTAACGTTACCTATGCAGCTACTTCTTTACCAGCGGGTATACTGTCGGATAGGCTGGGCAGAAAGCGGGTTATCGTTCTGGGCTGGCTCATTTATGCTCTGGTTTATCTCGGATTTGCCCAAGCATCAAACCTATGGCAGGTATGGCTGCTCTTTGCCTGTTATGGCATTTACTATGGGGTAGTGGAGGGAGTAGTTAGGGCTTTTGTCGCTGATTTAATAACTGAAGAGAAGAGAGGCACCGCCTACGGTCTGTATCATGGTGTAGTCGGTCTCACCCTTTTGCCCGCCAGTCTGATTGCGGGCTGGCTATGGCAGGCTATCAGTCCGGCCGCTCCCTTTTACTTCGGCGCCGCTCTTGCCTTTCTAGCTATGCTGGGTATTATGATCCTTCTTAGAGAATAAGAGGCTCTTATTCCAGTACTGTATTATTTATCCGCTTGGTCTTGCCGATTTTTACTGCCAGTGAGACCAGAGCCGGGGATTGACCGTGTCTAATTCGTCCAGGGTCTCGGTGCTGGTGTATCTAGCATACCCTATACAGCTAGGAAACGATATGGAGTGGGAAATGAACCCGTGTCCGTGTGGAAATGTGGTTACAACTTTGGAGAGAGGGCGTGTTGACAAGGGGGTAGCGTAACCTCTAACTTGAAGGTTACCGTTACACAATTGGCAAAGTTGCTATCCCTTCATCATTCCAATTAACAAATGATAACATAGTATGGTATTACCGCCACCTGGTGGTAGTGGTGGTCATCAACCGGTGTCTGTCCAGCATTCCGCACGCACAGGAGTTCATCTCTAATTCTTAGCATACTGGCGATTAACCTACCTTGGAATTCGCCGAAAAACAGCAAAATAGCGGGATAGGAAAAGTTTACGAGGGCAAGAAAGTACCCACAATGTCTAAACACTGGCTTGACATTCGTATAAGACCATTGTGGTATGATGGACGCGTAGTAATAGACAGGGATGAGGATAAATCGGAGACGCTCTGACGCGGAGCTGAGGAGGCTTCTTCACCTGCGACTCACGAGGTGGTACGCCGAGGAGACATACGCTTACTGCGTATTTGATGGAGCAACCCAATACCAGTATCTGCTCGCTCTCAGTAAAAAGGAGCAGGGAAGCAATACTTGAAAAAGTGAACAACTCTAGGCGTGAACAGGTGATTAACTTACGAAAGGCTGGCTTAACCTATGCCGAAATCGGTCGTAAGGTAAGTCTAACCCGAGAGCGGGTAAGACAAATAATAACGAGTCAAAGCGCCGTCAAGAAAAAGCCGGCTCGCAATACCCCGGATTTTCTGCTTACCCCTGCCCAGGCAGCCGAGCTTCTCAATGTCCATGTAAATACCCTCAGACGCTGGAGTAATAATGGAATATTAGAGGCATACCGCATTGGGCCTCGAGGTGACCGAAGGCTCAGGCGGCAAGACATTGATAACTTGCTTCTGAAAAAGCCTGCGAATGACATAAGCTAACCCCATAGCCAAGTAAACAACGCAAGGTATACCCCTTCTCTGCCATGGGTGACAGCTCCTAAATGGAAAAGACAAACAGGGACTACATTTTCTTATACAGCTTTATGTCCCCTAGATTTACGTCTTTCTCTGCACTGATTGATTTTATCTCATTGAGGTAGTATCCATTTTTCTCTATTGTCAGTGAATATGTGCCTACCTTTAATTTTTCCAGCCAGAAGTCTCCGAAGCTATCTGTCTTAGTAGTAAACTTCTCACCGCTCTCCGAGTCCGTCAGGGTAGCTGTTGCCCCCTCAATGCACTCGTCCTCTTCCGGGTCGTACACGGCTCCAGCTACGAACCTCCTGGGTAAGCCTATGTAGTATACCCTCGGCTTAGCTTTGAACTCAGGGTGTAATACCTCAGCTTTGCCTATCAGGTTCTTCAAATCATCTTCCTCACCGAACGTCAACGCTCCCGTCGGGCATACCTCAACACATCTAGGTTCTTTCCATCCTCTATCCAGCAGGTGAGCGCACATCGTGCATTTCTGAGCCAGGTTAAGGTCTTCGTTAAAATAAATCACTCCATACGGACAGGCGTCAACGCAATTCCTACGTCCTTTGCATTTTTCGGGGTCGAT
>Ga0114930_10001453_pt1 | contig 22599 bp, 24 predicted proteins | sample AnhtaG_FD_87300 | JGI IMG/M metagenome (GOLD analysis project Ga0114930, IMG submission 87300) | Deep subsurface microbial communities from Anholt, Denmark to uncover new lineages of life (NeLLi) - Anholt_01485 metaG | ecosystem: Environmental > Aquatic > Marine > Oceanic > Sediment | place... | reverse complement strand
CGTGTGATTTTTCCACAAAACCCAAAAACCGAGCTAGCTTTAAAGAGTTGTCGCAAGAACAGAACTGCGGGTATGTTATAGTGATGGTGTCATATCTAATGGTTACATACGGAGTTTTGCGGTGCTTTCATACGTGTTTACCTATTATGAGGACGTGAAGACGGCCATCAAACGAGGAGGAGTGGTGTAGTACTCAGCATACCACTTTATTTTGTGATAAAATAGAAGAGTCGAAAATTAAAAAAAGAAGGAGCAAAAATGGTTAGTAAGCGAACACAGGAACTTCTACAGGCCGACGCAGAACAGGTAGTCCACGCCATGTATACGGTCGGTAAGAACCGGGGCATGGTTATGGAAAAAACCCACGGAATATATCTGGTAGACACAGAGGGTAAGGAGTATATTGACCTTACGTCTCAATTGATGTGTGTCAATTTAGGCCATAGACGGCAAGAGATTATTGACGCCGTGACGAAAGCGATGAATGAGATTGACTTTGTTACCACTTTCTTCGGTATCACTAACTCGTATATCATCGAAGTGAGTCAGAAGCTAGCAAAGCTTACGCCTGGAGACCTGAATCACTTTCACTATACGTCTGGCGGCTCAGAGGCAGTAGATTCGGCGGTAAAGATGGCTCGCATGTACTGGAGCAGAAAAGGATTAGCTGGTAAGTATAAGATTATCAGCCTTTACTCCTCGTACCATGGTTCAGCCGGTGTCTCTACTAACGTCACTGGCCTGGGTCGCGGTCTGATGCAGAATCCCTTTGGTCCGGTGTCACCCGGTTTTATCCATGTGCCTCCGCCTTATAGCTACCGCTCCATGTTCGGTGATGTTCCTGATTGCGGCCAGACCAGCATCTATTTTCTGGAGGAGGTCATCAAAGCCGAGGGGCCGGAGAGCATCGCCGCTTTCATCGCTGAACCTATACTAGGTGCCGCGGGTATGATTGAGCCTCCCGCCCAGTGGTGGCCACAGGTAGCAGAGATATGTAAGAAGTACGGCATACTACTCATAGTGGATGAGATCATGTCTGGCTTTGCCAGAACAGGTAAAATGTTTGCCTGCGAGAACTGGAATATCAAGGGTGATTTGATGACCATGGCCAAGGGAATCGTTAACTCCGCTTTGCCTTTCGGCGCCGTAGCTTTGAGCGACGAGGTTTATGACGTGCTAAAGGATGCATTTCTTATGCACGGCTTTACCTATAGCGGACACCCCATCTCGGCTGCGGCTTCGTCTGCTGCCCTGGATATCTATGTTAGAGATAAGGTAGTCGAAAATGCGGCCAAAGTAGGCAACCATATCAAGCAGCGTCTCGAGGCTGAATTCCTGCCACTACCTTCTGTGGGTTGTATTGACGGCCGCGGTGTGTTTCAGGCTATCGAACTAGTGAAAGACAAAGAAAGCAAAGAGCCAATCGAACCAGCGGTAAAAGAGGAGTTGTGGCAGAAGCTGTTCGATGCTGGCATTTTTGCGCGCGTCGCGGGGTGGCTAGGCAACAGGTTATTTGTTTGCCCACCGTGCACCATAACTATTGAGGAGACAGATAAGGCTCTTGACATCATCAAACCATTGATAGCGGCACTGAAACCGAAATAGTGGTTAAGTCATCTGGCAGTAAAGGGGGGTAAAAGGGAATCGATGTGGTTACAGAGCAGGGTGCCACATGAATTAGCGTTACAAGCCAGCTAAACAGGCACAAAAAGAGTAATTTCGATAAGCTCAAATAAGTCGATAGCCCGAGGGTCTAGAAAAGAACCCTTGGGCTATCTATTACTAAAAACAAGAACGTAATTATGTAGCAGGTGTTTCTCTTCATGTAGCAAGCAGACTTTCCTGCTGTCTCCCTTACGTATGATTTGCTTTACTGCCTTAACCAAGCCTCTCTCAGGTACGGAGAACCTGTATTTACTGAGTATTTTAGCCTCTTTTACCATGAGTTGAGTTTTGTCTTTGCTAACGTGATTGTCAATATCCCTAAGACTAAGCAAGAAAACCACCATCGATAAGAAGAGTATGTCCCGTAATCCAACTCGCGGCATCAGAGGCTAGCAACAAAGCTGCGCCAGCAATATCCTCAGGCTCCCCGAAGCGTCCCACTGGTGTATTAGCTAAAGCAACTTTTACGGCTTCAGGGTCGCTTCTACGCCAGGGCTCGCTCATTCTACCGCAGCACCAGCCGTTACCCCATCTTGCCAAGTACTGGCATGGGGGTGGCGTACTCTACTAGGATACCGCCCGTGCTCTTTTCGACGCGCCGCTAGTCGGGCATGTGCTCTATGCACTCTGACTTCCCTTTAATAGAGAGCGGCGTAACTGGCAAGTGAGCAAAACGTAAGAAGTGCAATCAGTATAGGCTATTGACATTACAATACTAGATGGTTTACGCTTCATATACAGATACAGAAAGGAGGTGGACTAATGCAAGCATACTGCGTAAAGTGCCGTGCCAAAAAGGAAATGAAAGATCCCAAGGCCATAACTATGAAGAATGGTAGGCCGGCAACCCAGGGCGTATGCCCCACGTGTGGGACTAAGATGTTCAGAATAGGGAAGAGTTAAAGCTAGTATTGCCTGTATCAGAATTAGTGAGGAGGCTGGGTATCTGTGAGCAGACGTCCAGCCTCTTTACTACTTAAGAAACAGCCTCAAGTCATTCTCTAAAGCAAAAACCAAAGGCAAATCTCCAGGTGTCATGATACCTGGCTCAGCATTTATGACATGAGGGATTGCGTTGACCAAAGCATTGGCAGTTGCTGGGACGCTCGGTATGACGGGCTTAATAACCATATCAATTGGCGGCACCCCTTCTATGATAATCCTGTCCATTGTTTCCATTTTGGGGTCGACAAAGGCTTCGAGGTCCAACTCTATTTTCACCTCGCCATCCTTGATTCCCGAACTACGGTCTTGGTGCTCACAAATTGACCCTTATCGTCATGGACAGGCTCCATGCTTCTCTTTATCTCATCCAATTGCCAGCCTAAACGGTCAGCAATCGTTTGTACGCCTTCAACGAAGCCGATATGCCCGATTACTTCCCCTTCTTCTACCCCCTTTTTGAATTCCTCAGGCGATAGCCCGAGCCCAAAATGCCTACCTACAGTCCCTCCTAGATAACGCCGTACATCACTAAGTCTGGTATACCTGATTTTGCGCACCTCGCTGCACGCCCCGGTGAGAGCCAGAATTAGATAGTCCGATGTGAATCCCGGGCTTAAACCACTCCCTAGCACCGTCACCCCATGCTTCTTGGCAAGCTTATCTAACTTGGCAGCCAGCCCCGGGTCACTAACATAGGGATTGCCCAGGGCCTCAGAGGCGGATATCACATTCATTCCCTGCTGGATGGGTTTGATTATTTGGGGGTAGGCCTCATGCAGGTAGATACAAACTGTGTGAATTACCACATCGGCATAAGTCTCAGCAAAAAGCGAGTCGGCATCGTTGGTCACGATGACACCCAGCTTCTTGCCCAACCTGGCTACTTCGCCCAGGTCCTTCCCCACTTTCTCCTTGTCCATGTCCAAAGCGCCGACGATGTCCAGTCCCTTTTTCCCAGCCAGTGAGCGGGTGGCCGCTTGCCCTACGGTACCAATTCCCATTTGAATTACCTTTACTTTCTCCATGAGAATCTCCTTTTATACCGCTGTTGGCTCTAATGATATTCCTACGACACCTGGCGGTCAAACGTGTTCGGAACCCCACGGCAAGTCCACGGTGTGGCAATAACTGGCCAAGGGCGAAAGCACAGGATGCGAGCTCACAGATACTTATCACCTGATGTATCTAAATCTCAAACTCGTCTTTAATGTCTATATACTTAAGTTTCCCTCTTAAACTATGGGTAAATCTTATGGCTTCATCGAAGGCCCGGAGATTTGCCGTAACTTTAGCTGAAGGGAGTCTTTTTGCCATGACTTTGGCTACAGAATCGCGAGAGACGCTGGGGCAGAAGGATACTATCGCACCAAGGGCTGCCATGTTGATGGCCCTTTTCTCACCCACTCCCTGGGCTATTTGCTGGAAGGGGAGGCTAGCTACCTTTCCCCAAATAACTCTATGTACCAACTCTGAGTCCACAACGACCAGACCCTCCGTTTTCAAATCCGGTAGGTTCCGGTCACAGGCCTCTTGAGTCAGAGCAACGAGAAGGTCCAGCTCTAGCGTCCGAGGATAATCAATCTCTATATCGCTCAGAATTACCTCTGAGACTGACCTGCCTCCCCTCGCTTCAGGACCGTAGCTTTGGCTCTGGGCGACATGCCTGCCATCTAGGATTGCCGCTTCAGCCAGCATTATCCCAGCCAAAATTATACCCTGCCCCCCAGAGCCAGCGATTCTTATTTCATACCTTGAGTGTTTCTCAGAGGAGTTTCCCATATTCTTCACAGTAGCTTGGTCGCTCCCGATCTACCAGAACACCGGTCACTATTTTCCCTTTAAGCGCTGTCTCCCCGAGTTCCCTCGCCTTTTCCACCCGAATGGCGTTATTTTTCTGCCACTTCATCATCTCGACTGGGGAATCTAGCCCCAGCCAACGTCCGGAGTAGGTCACACACTGGGAAACTACTTCGACCATGGCAAAGCCTTTCTTCTTGAGGGCCTTGCCTATCAACTGGTCTAGAAGGCGGGTATGGTATACGGTAGACCTGGCGACGAAGGCTGCTCCAGCAGCTTCTACTACACGACAGATGTCAAAATCGGGCTCAAGGTTTCCGTATGGTGAAGAGGTAGTCTTCGCCTTGTAGGGGGTGGTAGGAGAGCACTGTCCTCCAGTCATACCGTAGACGTTATTGTTAATGACGAAACTGGCAACCTCCACGTTGCGCCTAGCGGCATGGATGAGGTGATTGCCCCCGATGGCGATGGCATCCCCATCACCCATGATAGTGATTACTTTGAGGCGTGGTTTGGCGAGCTTTATACCGGTAGCGAAGGTGAGAGCCCTCCCATGTGTAGTATGCAAAGTATTAAAGTCAACATAAACGGGAAGTCGGCCAGAGCAGCCGATGCCGGAAACAAGAACTATATCGTCCTTACTGTATCCAATCTGGTCAATAACTCTAATCAAGGCCTGCATGAAGATTCCAATTCCACAGCCGGCACACCAGATGTGCGGGAACTTTTTACTAGACCGGAGGTATTCATGGACAAGGTGGGCTGTTTCCTTCACGGATGTACCTCCTCAAGTTTCTTGAGTATCTCCAGGGGGGTTATCAATGTGCCATCCATTTTATTTAAGGTGACCACTTCACACCTGCCTTGATTGACCCTTTTCACCTCACGGGAAATCTGTCCCCTGTTCATCTCTGGCACCAGAACTTTTTGAGAGTTTTCTAGGATTTCAGTTATCGTGTGGCGCATGAATGGCCAGAGGAGCTTCAGCTTAATGAGTCCTACCTTAAGACCCTTTCCCCGAGCTTCCTTTACCGCCCGCAGCGCAGCGCGGGTAACGCAGCCATAGGTTATTATTGTTATCTGGGCATCCTCAGCATAAAAAGAGTCGAACCATTGCAGGCGGTCAAAATCCTTCGATATCTTCGAGAAAAGCCGACGGATCAAAGGCTCTACTTCATCCTTTCGGGTGGTGGGGTAGCCTCGCACATCATGATACAGACCTGTCACGTGATAGCGATATCCGTCTCCGAATGGAGACATGGGTGGAACGCCAGTGCCAGGGTCATCGTAGGGTATATACCACTCTGGTGGAACTGTTGGCTGAGGCCTTTCCTCCACCTCTATGTCTCCTTTAGCCGGTAGGACCACCCCTTCTCTCATGTGGGCCACTACTTCATCTGCAAGTACAATAACTGGTGTGCGATATCTTTCTGAGAGGTTAAAGGCCTGAACGGTTAGTTCCAGGAACTCATAGACTGAGGAAGGGGCCAAGGCAATAATGGGGTGGTCACCATGAGCCCCCCAGCGGGCTTGCATGACATCGCCCTGAGATGGCTGAGTGGGCAGTCCAGTGCTCGGACCAGCCCGCATAACATCGACGATAACACAGGGAACCTCTGCCATGCAGGCAAAGCCAATATGCTCCTGCATCAGGGAGAACCCTGGGCCGCTGGTAGCTGTCATGCTCTTAGCACCAGCAAGGGAGGCACCAATAACTGCACCTAGACTGGCAATTTCATCTTCCATTTGGATGAAGACTCCTCCAGCCTTAGGAAGCTCTCTGGCCATAATTTCCATTATCTCTGTTGCCGGAGTGATGGGATACCCCGCATAGAAGCGGCAACCAGCCAGGAGAGCGCCCTTTACGCAGGCCTCATTACCCTGGAGGAGAACTTTTTGCTGCGTCATTTTCTTCATCTCCATACACCACTATCGCAAAATCAGGGCATCTGATTTCACACCATTTGCACCCGGTGCAGTTTTCAATGTCCTTTACAACGGGATACCCGGCTTCGTCTGCTTCTAGAACTTTTGGAGGACAGAAGGCAATACAGATACCACATTTCTTGCACCAGCCCTGATAGATTTCAACCTCGTTCATTTCATCCACTGCTATTATACAAGATTTTCCAGCACTGCACCACTTAAGGTATCCATCAGGTACCACACTTATAGACTTAAACTTACCTCGGCTATGAGGACAGCATATTGACGGTGGTGACTGAAGTTTGAGTGTTGGCCAAAAAGCGTGTAAGTAGTGTTATTTGGTTGCACGATTTGCTATCTTGTTTCATAGCTAGTTGGCAATGATGCTCTGAGGAGGTTTTGGGAGAAATAGAACCAAAGCTTTGATTTATCCTCACTCCTCATTTTCTAGGAGATTAACCTTGGCAAAAGATCTAGTCGGCATTGGGATTAGTTTTGTTAAGCAAGAGGGTAGATGTATTTGCCCATCGCTTCCAATTAGATAATTTGACTACTATCACCTAATTTTGAAACAAAGCCTAGATTTTAAGTTCTATTTCCTTCAAATCAGGGCTTACTGTAAGTATAGGTTCAGTCATAGTTTGGACATCGGCAACGCTGACTCCAGGAGCAATCTCTCGTAGTAGAAGACCTTCTGGGGTGACATCAATTACTGCCATTTATTATATAGTAATCTCCATCTCTTCTAGCAGTGGTTTCGATGGCACCAACATCTGGGCCGGCGTTCGGCTCAGTAAGAGCGTAAGCAGCTATCTTTTGGCCCTTTATCGCCGGTACTAAGTATCTTTACTTTTGCTGTTCGGTGCCATGAGCTAGAATGGCGCAAGTAGCCAGCCCCCCTTGCACCATTATGCCGGAGGTAATGCCAGCACAGACCCGTACCAGTTCCTCAACCAAGATGCAATCCCCGATGGGGGGATACGTTATTGGACAGTTTAAATAACCCAACTGTTTTTTGTCAAGAGGTCTACGTGCCTATTGATACTTAGTGTTTGCCGTAGGATATTATCTATGGTAATATTGAGTCAGCGGTTATACAGACAACTAGCCCACAGTGGGTTTATAGACTATAAGGGCAGGATGCCTTCCGGCTATGTCACCTCGCCTAAGACATTATTCTGATGAACACAGGATGTCCTCAACTGGTATGAATAGCAGCCTAATCGCTTGGGCGAATCTTAGAAGAAGGAGCTCGATTTAAGATGAGACAGCAGAGGATAACAAATAGAGAGCGAATAGAGGCACTACTTAGCGGGCAACCAGTGGACCGCATACCTCTTTACCCCTTTATCTTGGGCTTCTGGGAGGCAACAATTCAGATAGATGACGTGAGTAGTGGTTAGCCCTGGCATTTGTGGCATGACTGCCACCGTAGAGGTTGTCAGGGTCAGCAAACGAAGGGTTAGGGTTGGGATTACCAGTGACTGCGAAATGGTGACTGAGATGGGCAAGTCATTGGCAGAACTGGACCAGGAGGATGCCTTGAAGTCGCTTCTGCAATCCGGGGTTTACCAATGCGCTTCTGAGTGTAGTCTCCACGTCTCTTGCCCTGTGCCCATGGCTGTCCTTAAGGCAATCGAGGTAGAAGCTGGACTTGCCTTGCCTCGACCTGTTCTTGTTCACTTTGAGACTACAGAGTAAGGATAGTGTGTTACTTCTTGGTCAGTGGTGCTGTGAACAGGCTGCGCACCGAGCTATAGCACGATTAAAAGACAAGTAACATATAAAGGGAAGAAAGCATGTCAGAACGCACGAAGCAACCACCAACGGTCATCTTTCAGCCATTAGGGCGGAGAGGTTATGTTAGTGATGGAAAAACTATCAAGGAGGCATCACGTGAGCTGGGTGTAGAAATAGAAAGTATATGCGGCGAAAAGGCTACCTGTGGCAAGTGCAAGGTTAGGATAGAGCAAGGGTTTTTCAAGAAATATGGCGTTGAGTCCCGGATGGAAAGTCTCTCCTCGATAGGCGAGTCAGAAAAGAAAATGCTGACCCCACAGCAGCAACATGATGGCTACCGGCTGGCTTGTCAGGCTCGCATCCAGGGTGATGTTGTGGTCTTCGTCCCTGAGGAGAGCCGGAGGGGCAAACAGATAGTGCGCAAAGCGGCCAGAGAGATAACCATTGAGCTAAAGCCAGCGGTGAGGAAATACTATGTGGAAATGACCCCTGCCACCTTGCATGATACCTTGGGCGACTGGGAGCGTCTGCAGGCTGAACTTAGTAAAAGGTTTGACCTGAGCGGTCTCGTCATTGACTATCCGGTGCTTCGCAGCTTGCAAAACATGATACGCCAGGGCGATTGGAAGGTAACTGTATCGGTATGGATGAATAGAGAGGTCATCAAGGTAGAGTCCGGATTTGTAGAAAAGGCTTATGGTCTGGCGGTGGATATAGGCACCACCACGGTGGCTGCTTACCTCTGTGACCTGGCCACTGGCGAGGTCGTGGCCACTGATGCCATGGTGAATCCGCAAGTGGCTTACGGCGAAGATGTGATGTCCCGCATCACCTACTCTATGACCCACGAAGATGGCTTGGAGAGCATGAGTCAGGTGATCATTAAGGGCGTCAATCAACTCGCCGGGCGAGCGGCTGCTGAGGCACACATCAAACGTCATGCCATCGTTGACATGACTGTCGTCGGCAATACCTGCATGCACCATATCTTTCTGAGCCTCGACCCCCAGTATCTTGGCAGGGCACCGTTCTCGGCGAGCATACACCACTCAGTAGATGTTAAGGCACGTGACCTGGGGCTTAAGATATCGCCGGGAGCTTATGTTCATATCCTTCCCATCGAGGCTGGCTTCGTCGGCGCTGATAATGTGGGGGTACTCATTGCCGAAGAGCCGTATAATCAGGATGATATGCTACTGGTAATCGACGTGGGCACCAATGGTGAGCTAATCTTAGGCAACCGAGATAAGCTCATCTCTGCTTCCTGCGCCACTGGCCCCGCCTTCGAGGGAGCTGGGATAAAATGTGGTATGCGCGCCGCCCCAGGGGCTATCGAGAAGATAAGGATAGATCCGGATACTAAGGAGGTGTGCTTCAAGGTTATTGGCAAGGAAGACTGGAATACGGATTTGGAGGTCGTGGGGGCTAAAGGTATCTGCGGTTCGGGGATAATTGATGCCATATCCCAATTGTTCGTGGCAGGTGTCATAGGCCGAACCGGCCGATTTAGCGCTGATTTGGATACTCGTCGTCTGCGGATTACTGAGGACGGGCCAGAGTTCGTTATCGCCTGGGCGGATGAAACCTCAACTAATCAAGATATTGTAGTCTGCCAACAGGATGTAAGGAACATACAGCTGGCTAAAGGGGCTATGTATGCCGGAGCCAAGATCATGATGAATCGCTTGGGCCTGGAGAAATTGGATAAGATTATTCTGGCTGGAGCTTTCGGTAGTTATATTGATAAGGAATCAGCCGCCATCATCGGGCTTTTCCCTGACTGTGCTCAAGAGAATATCTACGCCGTGGGTAACGCTGCTGGTGATGGAGCACGGATAGCCCTCCTCAACATGGACAAGAGGGTTGAGGCCGACGAAGTAGCCAGATGGGTGGAGTATGTAGAATTGACTGTGGAACCGAGTTTTGAGAAGGTTTTCGTCCAAGCCATGTGGTTTCCCCATATGAAGAATAGTTTCCCGCACCTAGAGAATCTTCTCCCAAGGCGGGTAGCGAAATAGTCTCCACAAAGGGCATAGCTGATACCTAAAGAAAGTGAGATATAATGGAGATGGAGCTTCAGATAAGCTTAGAGGAGATGGCGAAAAGCCTGGGAGCCTTCTACTTCGGGGTAGCTGACCTCTCCCTGACTCGGGGAGGCTCCTTAACACCCTATGAAGAGAGGCTCACGTCAAAGTACCCCTTAGCCATATCCATAGGAGTCCCCCTTTCCCCGGAAGTAGTGGACAGTATAGAAGACCCGGCGGATATTCCCGCCCTTCGAAATTACTGGTTTCATGTCTATAAAATGATAAGCCCTCTGATAGACCACATAACTTCACGGCTAACCTCTGTCATTATGAGGGAGGGATATCGGGCTCTTCCCATTCCTTGCACCCAGACCCTAGATGCGAATAATTTCCGTGGGCTCTTCTCTAACAAGATGGCAGCGAGCCTGGCGGGGTTGGGGTGGATAGGCAAAAGCTGTCTCCTCGTCACCCCGAACCAGGGGCCACGAGTAAGGTGGGGGACCATCCTTACTGATGCCCCGCTTCATCCGGGAAGGCCTGTGGAGGTAAGGTGTGGAGAGTGCATGGTATGTGTGGAAGCTTGCCCGGCAGACGCCTTCACAGGGCGGAACTTTGAGCCCTCCGAACCCCGGGAAATGAGGATGCACGCCGGGCGGTGTAACGAATTCTTCAGGGAACGTGACCGGAATATTGGGTCCCGTGTCTGTGGTATGTGCGTCTATATATGCCCGTTTGGGAAGTCTCGATCTCGGAGGAGCTGACGGGCTGTGATTGTACTTTGGATTTTGAGAGAAAATGTTTGATCTTATCATCCGAGGCGGTCGTATCATAGATGGCTCTGGGAGCCCAGGGTACTACGATGATGTTGGCATTCGTGGCGAGCGAATTACCGCCGTCGGCAAGCTTGACCAAGCGGAGGCTCGCCGGGTCATTGAGGCTGATGGACGGGTAGTGTGCCCTGGTTTTATTGATATGCACTCGCACTCAGACGTCATGCTTCTTGCCGACCCGAAACATGAGCCCAAGGTTATGCAGGGGGTAACTACTGATGTGATAGGATTGGATGGGCTGTCATATGCGCCATTGTCCCCTACCAATCTGTGGATGATGCAATGGTATCTTTCTCCCCTGAATGGCAATCCAGATATTTGCTGGGATTGGAGTTCGGTGAGTGAATATCTCACTCGCTTTGACCGCCGGGTGGCGGTTAACGTGGCCTACCTTGTGCCGCACAATGCCCTTCGGCTGGAAGCGATGGGCTTTGTCGACCGTGTGGCCACAGCCGAAGAACTGCAGAAGATGCAGGAACTGATGGCTCAGGGAATACGTGAGGGGGCTATCGGGTTTTCCGCCGGGCTTGATTATCACCCGGGCCGTTACTCCAATACGGAGGAATTAGTTGAAATCTGTAGGGTTGTTGCTGAATATGATGGCATATCGGTATGGCACACGCGTCTGCGGGACCTCGGCCTGATTGAGGCAACCAAAGAGATTATTCGGGTGGCTGAGAAGACCAATGTGAAACTACATTTCTCTCACTATGCGGCTAATGGACAGGAAAACTGGGGCAAGTCAAAAGAGATGCTGGCCATAGTGGACGAGGCACGGGAGAGAGGCCTTGATGTTACCTTCGATTCCTATCCTTACATTGCGTCAAGCAGCACCGTGATTATTCTCCTGCCTCGCTGGGTTCATGAAGGCGGACCTGATGCTATTCTGGAGAGATTGAGACAGCCGAAAACAAGGGAGAAAATCTGTACCGATATGCGTAATGCATCTCCTGCCTGGGACCAATTTGTCTTGACCTCTGTGTCTACAGAGAAAAATAAGATTTACGTCGGGAAAGACCTGCTTGAGGCAGCCAGTATAGCGGGCAAGGAGGTGGTTGAATTTGTCTGTGACCTGCTGCTGGAAGAGAGGCTGGATGCAGGCTATCTGAGTTTCTCAGGTAATGAAGAGGATATGCGGACAATCATGAAGCACCCGTGCCACATGGCTGGTAGCGACGGTATTCTCGTTGGAGATAAGCCTAATCCCCGGGGCTGGGGTACCTTTCCTCGTTACCTTGGCGTTTATTGCCGTGAGCTCGGCATCCTCAGGTTGGAGGAAATGATTCGCCATATGACTTCAGCACCGGCACAGCGCATTGGTCTCAACGACCGTGGCTTGGTGAAAGAGGGTCTAATAGCCGACCTGGTAGTGTTCAATTCGGAGACCGTCATTGACAAAGCCACCTTTGATGAACCGAAGAAGTATCCGGCGGGGATTGACTATGTGCTGGTTAATGGTGCCGTGGTGGTTGACGAGGGGCAACATACTGGAGTGTTAAATGGCTATGCCCTGCGCAGTAGGAGTAAAGAATAAAGTGAGATTGACATGAACCTAAGTAATCAGAGGCACGGTTTCTAAACAACATAGATGAGCAACATCTGGTCGATATGTTATGTCGAGTATCGCGCCCAACGGCGTCAAAAGATTGGTATGAGTGTCCAATTGGTGGCGCAAGAAGGACGCAGGACTATCGTCTGATGGTACATTGTATACCAAGCTCCATACAGTGGAGGGCAGTATTAATATCGGTAGCAGCGGTAAGCGTAATTGCTGCCCTTTCAGTCATTGTTGTCTATCGTCTTTGTCAGAATAGCATCCCAATACCGTTTTCGTAATATTAATCAGCTAGTGCTAGCGGTTTAAGCCTTCCCTGACTATGGTTTGAAGCTCATCGGGGGTGAACGGCTTAAGCAAAGATGGTCTGCCAGCCCGTTTCAAGAAGCCCTGAGTATCATTACCTATTACATCTCCGGTGGTAAATATTACCCTATCAAGTAGCTTTGGGTATCTGTCCTTAATATTTTGATAAAGCTCCTTACCATTCATTACTGGCGTCTTAATGTCAATCAAAAGTAGGTCATAGTCTTCTTTCATTAGCATATCTTCGGCAGTAGCTCCGTTGGTGGCGAAGTCTACATGATACCCTTGGCTGGTGAGAGCTCTCTGGCAAACCTGCCTGATTCCTGGTTCATCTTCAACTACCAAGATTCTCTTTGCGCCAGCACTAGAGTTTTTCATTTTATTGCACCTCCTGTATCAATAGCCACTGATAGGCAGTTCCACGACAAAGGTAGCTCCTTTGCCCAATTCGCTTTCGGCTTGTATCATGCCGCCATGCTCAGTTATTATCCCATGACAAATACTCAAGCCTAAGCCCGTCCCCTTACCCACCTCCTTGGTGGTGAAGAAAGGGTCGAACAGGTGTCCTAGGTTTTCTTTAGGAACCCCGGGCCCATCATCAGCAAAGGAAGCCTTGATAATGCTCCCTGTGCTTTCAGTAGTGATAGTCAGGGTACCTCTTTTGTGCGTCTCAATCATAAAGTGTTCGGCATTAAGGATGATGTTGAGAAACACCTGTTGCAGTTGAAAATAGTCAGCCACGACTTCAGGTAGGTCAGGGGCAAACCGGGTGATGACCCGGATATTACTCACCCTTTGCTCATAGGCACGTAGCTCCAACACCTTGTCTATAATGTTATTGATATTCATCGGCTGTTTTACTGAGCTGCGTTTCCCTGCGAAGGTGAGGAGGTTTTTCACTACCTCGGCGGCACGTTGGGCTTCACTAGATATAATCTTTAAATCTTTCTTAACATTGCCAGCGACCTTCCCATCCAAGAGTAATTGCGAGAAGCCAATAACACTGGTTAACGGGTTGTTCAACTCATGGGCGATACCCGCGGCTAGTTCACCAATTGAAGCTAGCCGGTCAGTGATGATAAGTTGCTCCTCCATTCGTTTGCGTTCGGTGATGTCTTTAGCAATATGGACACAGGCGACAACCTCGCCTTTCGTATCAAACATGGGCGACGTAGACACCTCGAGATGAACTCCCCAGCGGGGTTCGAAGAATTCCACCGTAACCGGCTTTTTGGTTGCCAAAGTCTTCACGTGGGGGCAATTGGGCACAGGCTCATTGGTCCCGTGGACCAGTTGATAGCAGGTTTTACCAATGAGCTCTGCCGGTTCCATCTTCAAGGACTTGGCAAGAGCCTTATTCACCCGTACAAGTCTGAAGTTTTTATCATGAATGGAGACTAAGTCCGTAATGGAGTCAAAGGTTGCCCTCCATTCCTCGACTGCCTGCCTTATCTTTCCTTCTGCCTGCTTGCGCTCAGTGATTTCCCGTTGAAGTTGTTCATTGGCTGTTCTTATTTCGGCAGTACGCTCTTTAACCAATTCCTCAAGGTGTTCACGGTATCTCCTTAACTCTTCCTTAGCCCGCCTGCGCTCGGTGATGTCCTCTATGGCGAGGAGAATCATCTGTGTGTTGTCCGCCTCCCTGTATAGCCGACAGGCGTTCAGGAGCATTATTCGCCGCCCGATGTTAGGGAAGTGACACTCCACCTCGAAGTCGTCAAAGGTGGCGTTCTTGGGTAAAATATCCTCCAGGAGCTCGCGCAGCTTGGGAATGTCCCATTGATGGTTGCCCAACTTGTAGATGAGCTGCCTCTCAGTTTCCTCGGTTGTCACTTTGAAGGTCTGGTAGAAGGAACGGTTGGCCGAGATTACCCGTAGGTCAGCATCTAGCACTACCAAGGACTCACGCACCGTCTCCACAATGCTCTCAGCATATTCACGAGTCTCCTGGGCTACCAATTCTACTCGTTTCTGGTCAGCTCTCAGCTTCTCCATTTCGGCCGCATGCTGGCTCAGGGCTTCCACCTCCTCAATAACCTTAATAAGCTCTTCTTTGGCTTTGTTAGCGGTTTTCATCTCCTACGTCCTCTAGTAGAGCAGATGAGAAAATTCACCATACCTGCAGTTGGAAAAAGCTCATATCACCGCATAATAAATTTTTCATTTGCGTTACGCTTGCCTCGTTACAGCAGGCAAGTCGCCACATTTGATGACACACGACAATATAATAGCACAAAAAATGCCTGATGTCAATACAATAGACCTCTTCGACCGGTGGTTCAAATTTATCCGGCAAGATTTTAATGAAATTTAAACACTAATTTTATGGGCAATTAATTTTGCCGCCTTAAGATAGAAGTATGCATGTAGATGACAGGGGAAGAGTTTTTGAACTCTGACGACCTCCAGTAACAAGAAAGGAAATATAACATGAAAAAGAAAATCCTGTATTGGCTGGATGGGAGGCTGATGGGGGAAAGAGCTGAAGATGAGGTGGAAGAAATAATCAAGGTGGCAGAGGCTGCTGGCTATACCATACACTAACGACCTGGTCATATTCTGGTGTATACGGCAGGAGAGGGGAAAAAGAGAGTCAAGACCAACAGGCAGAAGCACTAGGAGAGGAGTAGGTGATGAAAGTTGAATATGACCTTCTAGTCATCGACAAAAGCAACCTGACCTTGGATGAGGCGGTCTTGTTCAAGGAAGGCTTCAAAGTAGCCAGCTATTCAGACCACCGAGAGGTATTGTCAAGGCTGAGCCAGCTTAGGCCAGACCTAATCATCTTAGGGGAAGGATTACCGGTGGATAGCTTTGAAATTTGCTGTCAGCTACGCCAGGCAGTTGATGTTCCTATTGTAATGCTGGGCAAAGTTCCTCGTGAGACAGGTTGGGTCAAGGCAGTAGAGAGCGGGGCTGACTGCTATTTAGCACAGCCCTTCTACCATTCAGAGTTGGTCGCTAGGGTAAAGGCTATCCTGCGCCGGTGCGAATGGAACCTGGTTGAAGACAACTGAGATAAGAGGAGGTTCAAGAGATAGAAATGGCTACTCATAATAGTAATAATCTAGGCCAAATAATCAAACAGCAGAGAATTCTAGCGCAAATGACACTGAGGGAGCTGGCTGCGAGGTCAGGTGTATCTTCATCGCACATAGGTCGGGTGGAGATGGGGGAGCGCTTTCCATCAGCCCATGTTCTGCAAAGAATAGCCGGTCCCTTAGGTTTTGACGAGAGTGAACTATTTGCTTTAGCCGGCTATTTGTCTCCTCAACCGTTAACAGCGGCTGAGATGATGACTGAGAATAATATCAGGCAGTTAGATCCTATTGTGGCTAACATGTTAAGGCAGGAGCCTATCGATATACAGCGTGCCGTAATTGTGCTCCTTACCATGTTAAAGAACCTTGCCAAATCGTCATAGTAAAGATTAACGAGCATAAAATGACAGAAGGAGGTGATTAAAGTGAAGGAAAACCTTGGGAAAGGCCTCATCTTCATGATGACTAAAGATGAGGTACTGGCTTGTGCTCACGAGCTAGGTATATCTAAAGAGCAGGTAACCGATGATGTAATTGAGCTGGTAAAGAGCAGGATTAACTTAGAATTCCGTCACTGGCCGGAGATAGTGAAAGGCCTCCTTAAGGAGGTGGCTAAGTGTCCAATAGGACTGGTTTGCTATCCGTCCTGTTTTTGGTGGAAGGACGGTAGGTGCACATTTCCGAGAGAGGATTAACCAAGAGCCAAAGATAGAAGGTAGGTGAGATTGAGGGAATAACTCTAGGGGTTGCTCACCTCCAAATAGCATATAGAAAGGAGAAGCAGATGAATACTAGCCAAAATCCATACCCAGAATTTTTGATTGACGAAGCATCAGGAATAGAAGTGCCCGACACCAGACACAAAATATGGGCTGAAGGTTACGAAGCTGGGAGGAAAAGTAGGCAGGTAATTAAGAATGTCATTAAAGCGCAGAGTGGTATGATCCTGGTGTTTGATGACAGGGGAGAGCAAATCCCTGAATACCAGGGACAGTATGAGCAGGTTAGGCTATGCATCTTACGAGATGCCCCACCGAGCGCAGTATTTAGCTATGCTTTTGATAATGAGACCGAACTAAAAACGGTTCCCAGAGAAGCATGGTAGCTAATTTTGGTTCGAATTTTCACAGCACTTGCTTCTAACAGTTGGCGTCCATTATTGCAGGGGCGATTAATCGCCCCTTTTTGTTTTGTCCTCACTCATCTGGGCAACAAACTCCACCAATAATCGACATTACCGACAGCCTCCTTAAAATAGGAGGCTTTATTCATTTTGATTGCCCACTGGCATTTTTGTTGCTTTTATGATACAATTGGCATAAAGGGGGGAATCAATGGGAACTAGAACTCTTAATATGAAGAACATGATTGTAGAAAGCGACGCTACAGCGCTTGATTTGCTTCTGGAGAAGGTGTATCGGAGTGGTGGGTATGATTTCCGGGGTTATAAGCACGGAACAGTGACTCGTCGCCTAGAGAGGAGACTTCACGCTACGGGAGCAAAAACGTATTTGGATTACATGCAGTTTCTGGATACCTACCCTGAAGAGTATGAGAAACTTGCCGATGATCTCACCATAAAGGTGAGTGGTTTCTTTAGAAGCCTATACACCTTTCTACAGGTGTCCAGACTGGTGTTGCCTGAACTGGTATCCTACAAGAAAAACCGCAGGCAACAAGAGCTAAGATTTTGTAGCACTGCCTGTGCCCGTGGTGAAGAACCATACTCCATAGCTATGTTGCTTGACGATTTTCTGGAACATAGACTAGGAGACTTCAACATATCAATTGACGCCACTGATATCAGCAGACATGCTCTGCATGAGGCACAGACAGGACGATACTCTCCCAAGGAGGTAGGAGGCCTCTCACCAGCCATCTTAAAAAATTATTTCACCCGCCAAGGTAAAGATTACGTAGTAAACGGTAACCTCCGGCAAATGGTGAACTTCTCCTATTTTGACCTGATCTCAACTGAGACCCCGCCTTTCATGAACCTGGACTGTATATTCTGTTGCAATATTCTGATATATCTACAGAAGCAACTCCAGGAGAGGGTGCTCGCCATGTTGTATGACTCACTGGCTACCCCTGGCTACCTGGTTCTGGGAGAAGTAGAGACACCGACGGATAATATACGCGGAAGACTGGAGTGCCTTGATAACAAGGCAAAAATATACAAAAAGAATGGGAGGAGTGGTCATGTCTAGCAAAGGAGAAGCACTAAATGCTGTATCTATCTCGGATGTTCCCGGCAGCAAGCAGACGGAAGAGCAAACCGCAGAACTTGAAGAATTGCACAGAAACATGGTTGAACTTGCCCCTGATGGCATAGTGACCACCAATGCCAAGGGCGTAATCACATCATGCAACACAGCAATGACAAGAATGTTGGGCTACTCCAGAGATGAACTGGTGGGTAAGCACTTCGCACGACTTGGAGTCCTCCGATTGGAGGATGTTCCCAAATACCTGAAGTTATTCAAGAATATCCTAGGTGGGAAAGCGAGCGAGTCAATTGAGGTTACCTTGCATCGCAAAGACAGAACACTCATTTACGCCGACGTCCGCGTTAGTTTGTTTAAAATGGGCAGCAAGACAGTTCTCCAAGCAAGCATGAGGGACATCACCGACCGCAAGCGGATGGAGGAGGAAACAAGAGAACTGTACAGAAACTTGATTGAGTTGTCTCCCGACAGCATACTTACTGTTGACATGAAAGGTATGATTATATTATGCAACGCTGCGGTAACGGCAATGCTAGGCTATTCTAAAGATGAAATAGTTGGCAGACACTTTTCGAAGCTAGGCGCCGTTCGATTAAGGGACGTTCCTAAATACATGAAATTATTCAGCTCTGTTCTGGCAGGAAAGGTAACTGAGCCGCTGGAGCTTGCGTTTCAGCGTAGGGACAGGGCTCTCCGTTTGGCTGATGTCCGCGTTAGCCTGTTGAAAATGGGTAGCAAGACGATTATTCAAGCAACATTAAGGGACGTCACCGAACGCAGGCAGATGGAGAGTGAAATACAGGAAAAGAATGAGCAACTAGATGCTCAGAACGAAGAGCTTCGGTCGGCAAACGAGGAGTTGCAGGCTACTGAGGAAGAATTGCGCACCACAAATGAGGAGCTGCAAACGGCCAACGATGAGCTGAGAGAGGCGCAGGAGCAGCTAATTCGCTCTGAGAAACTGGCGGCCATCGGGCAACTGGCTAGCGGGGTCGGGCACGAGCTGCGCAATCCCCTCGGGGCGATTAAGAACGCCGCTTTCTATGTCCGGAGAAGGATAGCCAAGACTGAACTACCGACTACGGAACCCCGAGTGCTAGAATTTCTTAATATTATAGACGAGGAGGTTGATGCTGCCAACAAGGTCATTACCGACCTCCTCGGTTTCTCTCGAGTGGCTAAGCCGACTGTCTCACCAGTGAGCATAGCCGGTGTTATCGAGGATACCCTCAATCATACTCCCCCGCCGGAAAATGTTGCCATAACCAAGGATATAGACGACAACCTCCCTATGGTCATGGTGGATGCGGACCAAATTCGGCAGGTATTCGTCAATATAGTCCTCAATGCCCAGCAAGCGATGACTGAAGATGGTCACCTGGACATCCGGGCTAGAAGCAGAGGGGAATTTGTTGAAGTGGAGTTTACCGACACCGGCAGTGGCATCCCCGAGACAGATATAAACAAGATCTTTGACCCCCTGTTTACGACTAAGGCTAAGGGCATCGGTCTAGGGCTGTCAGTCTGCAAAAGCATCCTGGAAAGACACGGTGGAGACATTCGGGTAGAGAGCGTGGAGGGGAAGGGAAGTACATTTACCGTGTCCCTACCCAGTCAAGAAATGAGTAAGGGGTCATAGGTTGATAAAAGGTAAAGGGGGAAAATAATGAAAACCAATATTCTAGTGGTTGATGACCTCAAGAGTATCCGGCTGACGTTAGGTGGAATACTGGAGGATGAGGGGCACAATGTAGTCCTCGCCGAGAACGGCTACCAGGCTATTGAGGCAGCCAAGCAAGTTCCCTTTGACCTCATATTCATGGACATAAAGATGCCCGGGATCAACGGGGTGCAGACCTTTCGTGAGGTGAAGAAGATCAATCCCCAGGCAGCGGTTATCATGATGACCGCCTACTCGGTCGAAGACCTGGTAAGGGAAGCCCTGGAAGAGGGTGCCTACGCCGTGGTCTACAAGCCATTTGATATTGAGCACATCGTGAGCATCATCGAGGCTGCTCTGCACAAAACCCTGATTCTGGTAGTAGATGACTACTTCGCCGACCGTGAAACCCTCAAGGCTATCCTGGAGGAAAGGGGCTATCGTGTGATTACTGCCGAAACCGGTGTCGAAGCCCTAGCCATAGCAAAAGAAAAACACTTTGACATCATTTTTCTAGATATCAGACTGCCCGATATAGACGGAGTCGAGATCTTCGAGCAGGTAAAGCTAATCGACCCTGAAGTCGCCGTGATTATGATGACTGGTTATTCCGAGGAAGAACTGGTAAGGAGGGCGATATCCCAGGGGGCCTACACCTGCATTTATAAACCGTTTGATGTCGAAAAGATATTGACCTTGGTTGGTGAGATTTCCCAGCAAAGGAGCAAGTAGCCTATGCCCTCGGTAACCAACATCTTGGTGATTGACGATGAACCAGCGGCGCTAAAGACCCTATCAGCAGCACTGGAAGAGATGGGGTACAGGGTAACTACTGCCGTCAATGGCAGGGAGGCGCTAGCCCTGATTAGAAAACAACCATGCAATATTGTCATTGCTGACATAAAACTTCCCGATATTAGTGGGCTAGAGATACTGGAAGCAGCCAAGGAACTGAATCCAGAGACAGCAGTAATTATGATAACCGGTCATGCCAGCGTTGAGACGGCAGTAGACGCTATTAATGAAGGAGCCTACGCCTATATCCTCAAGCCGGTAGCCATGAATGAGCTGGAGACCATACTTAAGAATGCCCTAAGGGAGCAGCGGCTACTAGTTGAGAACCGAGAATTAGTGGAGAGTCTACAACAATCCAACAAGCGCTTAGAGGAAGCCAACCGGGCACTAGGGCAGGTAAGCCAGGCAAAGTCAGATTTTATGGCTAAAATGAGCCACGAGCTACGCACCCCATTGAATTCTATCATCGGCTTCTCAGAAGTGCTACTTAGTAATACGTCACCCATTGGTCAGACAACGCATGATGAGTTTCTCAATTACATTCATGTTAGTGCCAAACATCTCCTCCACCTCATTGACAGCATACTTGACCTTTCCAAAATAGAGTCAGGCAAGATGGCCCTTGAGCCGAGCGAGTTTGATTTAGCGGTGCTGCTTGAGGACGTCAAGATTACTGTCTTACCCATGCTTGCCACTAAGAAACAGGTACTGGAAATAGAAATAGGTGAGGGTATATCCTCCATATTCGCCGACGAGGCTAAGATGAGGCAAATCTTCTTGAACCTTATTTCCAACGCTCACAAATTCACCCTAGTAGGGGGCAAAATTAGGGTAATTTGCCAACTGGAAACCCTCCATTTGCTCCATTGTTCTGTCATTGATAATGGCATCGGCATAAATCCTCAAGACCAGCAGAGGATATTTGAGGAGTTTGGCCAGGTGAGAACCAGCCGCAGCGCCAAGGGGCGTGGGGTAGGGCTTGGCTTATCAATAGCTAAGAGGCTGGTAGAGCTTCATGGTGGCAAAATATGGGTGGTAAGCGAAGTTAGTCACGGTAGTACTTTCACCTTCTCTATTCCTCTCGCTAGGAAAGGGGGGTGCCTGAATGCCAAATAAGAGAATACTGCTGGTGGAAGATGATTTTATGAACATGAGACTAGCTCAACACATCCTAGAGGGAGAAGGGTATACCGTTCTTAAGGCGGCCACTGCCCAAGAGGCACTAGCACAAGTTGAATCAACTATCCCCGACCTTATCCTGATGGATGTGCAGCTGCCTGATATGGATGGCATGGCAGTGGTCAGGATACTTAAAGAAAATGCTACAACCAGAGATATTACCATCCTGGCATTGACGGCTTACGCTATGAAAGGAGACCGGGAAAGGATGTTGCGCATGGGGTGTAATGGTTACATTTCTAAGCCCATCGATGTCCAAGACTTTATCGACACCGTAAGGAGATTCCTTAGTTCAAAAAGCGAAACGGGAAAATGAAAAAGGTACTTGTTATTGATGACGATGCCTTGCTGGTAAGACTTATCGAGCACAACCTGAGCCAGGCTGAGATAAAGGTTCTCAAAGCTTACAGTGGCTATGAAGGTATCTCACTAGTTCGAACCGAGCAGCCCGATTTGGTCATTCTCGATATTGTCCTCCCTGATATAGATGGCTGGGAGGTACTGGAGCGCATTCGCCAAATCTCCAAGGTCCCTATCCTCATGCTGACAATCAAGGAAAAGGAGGACGATATCGTGCGTGCCTTGGGCACCGGTGCTGATGATTATTGTACCAAGCCGGTAGGAATGAGAGAACTCCTAGCTAGGGTGGAGGCTATTTTCCGTCGTGCTGAATTATATGAATCGCGGAAACAAGCAGAATTCGCTGATAATTTCCTCAGGATAAATTTGGCTGAGCAAAGGGTCTTCAAGGAAGGAAAGGAGATAAGGCTGACACCTACGGAATTTAATCTAGCCCACTGTCTGCTGACCAGAGCCGGTCATTTTTTCAAGCCGAAGGAAATCCTTACCCAATTTTGGGGGCAGGAATCCGTTGACGATGTAGTTTTATTGCTTACCGCTATTTG
>Ga0114930_10001452_pt1 | contig 22635 bp, 20 predicted proteins | sample AnhtaG_FD_87300 | JGI IMG/M metagenome (GOLD analysis project Ga0114930, IMG submission 87300) | Deep subsurface microbial communities from Anholt, Denmark to uncover new lineages of life (NeLLi) - Anholt_01485 metaG | ecosystem: Environmental > Aquatic > Marine > Oceanic > Sediment | place... | reverse complement strand
TCGGGTAAAAACTCGACAGACCATAAATCCAGATGACCGACGCTGGAGAAATTAGATGGGCTGGATAAATTCGTGTACTGGAGATCTGTCCGGCCGCAAACGTGCGACGACTGCCGGCGTCCGGCATCCAGTCTTGACACTGGTACCATATCGGCATAAGCGGCCGCCGTAACGACCAGCCCCCCAATAACCACTATGATAAGTTTTCTGCTGTCGATCACCGACCCATCACTCCATTAGATAGACTTTCGTTTCTATATTATTACCGGACATCCTTATTGATGTCAAGAGTATTTTTTCAAAAGATATTATTTTTTTTCACTGCCGATTCCAAAAAGGGCGTCTTCGACTGTAACTTCTTTGTTTGTATGTAGTTATAATCTACCAACCAACAAGGAATCTCAGATTCTGCTAAAGTATTCCCGGTTTTAAAAATAATTTTTTCAGCCTCCCTACCGCCAATTCGAGCCATTTTCCCGATTTAGTGGGAAATGTCCATATCTGGATAAACTATTCCTGCTCCTGCCCACCCGGGCCAACTATTCGGTTCTATGCATATTGCTTTTTTCCCTTCGTCCGTTTCGCACAGGCCCGGGTGGCTGATTTGGCTTGCGCTCTTGCCTGCCCCTGCCCTTGTTGCGGCTCAGGCTCAGGCAAAGTCAGTTTATCCATCAGCCATAGCTCGCTGAACATAAGCAAAACAGCAGCCGGCATCATGGCCAGACCTGCAAAATCATGGAAGAACTTCTGTGCTACTTCAGCGCTTGCAAGCAGAAATAGCACCGCCGTCACGCAGAGTCTCAAAATATTGCACATCACCGCGACAGGAATACTTGACAAAAGCAGGACTGCCTTCTTTAGGCGTGAGCGTTTCACCATGTACGCCATGAACGCCGCGACAATAACGAACGCCGTCAGCATTCGCAGGCCGCTGCAGGCCTCTGCTACCGCCATAGGGATCTTTTCATTCAGCATCACGACATTACCCTGCTGGCTGACCCTGACACCAAACGCCTCCAAAAGAAATACCGAACCCGTTGTTGCTATTCTCTGCAATGGTCCGTTGATTAGGTTGTGAACGCGCCCGGGCAAAGGGAACATAAGAAAAAGGAACAATAGTATCCATGAGACACTGCGAAACACCTGCCAACCGGCAACCATAAGAACCAGACCCGCCAAGGTCAGTACCAGCGCGTATCGCTCCAGCGACCCACGCGCGGTAAGCAGCCCAAAGATGTGGCCAATCTGAGCCAATGCAAGCAGAGCAATCCCTCCCCACCAGCACGGCACTAATGGGCATCGAGCGAGCGCTTTTCTCTCACGCCAAACAAGAAAAAGTGCGATCAGCGGAACAAGCTGGCCGGCAGAGTAGTCGTCGCTTCTTTGCCATGCATTGAAAAGGCCTGCTATTATCGGCCAATACGACCACGCCATGATGGCCAGAGGTAGCAGTACGGCTAAAATCAGTACGCGGCTGTTGTGACGCACTTGGTCTGTGTCGCAGACTCTCAGAGCACGTTTGCCACGAATACGGTTATTAGTCACTTTCCGTTACTCCACCAAATCCGGCAAAATCGGAACCATGGAAGATTAGAATCAAAGAAGATAAGAACGTGAGAAGATAAGAAAGTGCGACTCAATAGCAGAATTTCTTTGATTTCTTCTCCATAGAAATGAGCATACCTATTATATTCTCATATTCCTGATCCATGCGTAGAAATACATCATTCGATATATAGTGACAGGCTTGTGCGAATTCAAGCCAGCATTGTGTTTCAGATGCCTCCTGCATGGAATCTGTCATTTTGTTACAAAATACAGGTTCGTATTTCCTCTTACGCCATCCTTCAGCGATATTGGAACATACTGACCGTGAAGAACGGCGTACTTGATCTACCATGGAATACTTTTCTTCGCCTGGAAAGCCTTTTGTGATCTGAAAAATCTCCATTGCAGCCTTGAATGCTCGTTGATAAACCTCAAGATCACGAAAATGGCGAATATCCTTCTTTCTCTCTGCCATCATTAACGCTTCCCTTCTTCCTGTCCTATCTTCTTACCTTCTTGCCTTCTTATCTTCGGTTCTCTTTTCTCCAGCGTGCTCGAACAGTTCAGCTATCGAAGAGGCTGAATCTACCGCAAAATCAGAGATAATTTTTTTTATCATTGCATCGGGGGTTATGGGCCCTCCCGACGAAGCAATGATCTGTACTTGTGCTATGAAATCAACCTTTTCGGAGAGGCGCCATAGTCTCAATCGCAACGGCGAAACATCGCGATAAAACCGTCCGTCTGCTATCCAATAGTGCAGGACAGTCACTCTTTCTTTGTACAGTTCGTTCCGTGCGAATTGGAAGATTGTGCATGGCAGCTTGTTCCCTTCGCTCAGCGGCAAATCCAGGGAATGCTGCTCCACAAGCGTCCAGCCCGCCCCAGGGTAGCAGACATTTGGCTGATGGTACACGATCTCATTCTTCCTGACGCCGCACGCAACATACAATGAGACAGATTCCAGACCGTTGGCACGGGAATATCGACGGCTGATGTGTGCATCGGTACTGGTTCCACGCACGATGGCGTCGTCCAGCGGCATGTCCTGGCCCGTCCAATCACTAAACTGTAGAGGGAATTGTTCAGTCACCCCTTGTGCGATAGGCGTAGCACTTGTGGGGACCCCCAGTCGTGCGGCCAGAACACGATACGTCAGCCCAAAGATGAGCATCAGGGAACTGGCTGCTATCGCAGCAACAATTGGTCTACGATACATGTTGGCACTCACCATTCACTACGCCTTCAATAGCCATTAAAACTGCAATTATCAGCCACTTGATATTAAAATAGGTGTTAGATTTTAGCATTCAGAAATCAGCCGTTGGAGAATTCATCTACCAGCTCGCGCATCGTACAAAACTTATATTCTTGGCAAAGCCACTCCAGCTTAGGCATAGTACTTTTGAGATTCACATAGCACTTAAACCAACGCGACAGAGATAAAGGCAGTCATGGGTGGTCAGGATCGATCTCTCTGGGATGAAGGTAAAGTCTTGGTTTTGCTACGCAATATCATTGACAGTCGCTGCTGTATTACTTTGATAAGGAATAGTGGGCTGTCCAGATTTCTGCACCACATGCGCTTCGGGTTTTGGATCAGGCGATACGCCCACTCCAGGCCAAATCTTCGGGCCCAGGCAGGAGTCCATTTGACGTTCCCTGAATGGAAATCGAAGGCTGCACCCACACCTATCATTGCGGTTGCTTGGATGCGCCCAAGATGTTCCGCCATCCATTTTTCTTGCTTGGGCGCACCTAAACCCACCCAAACGATATCCGGCTCGGTATCATTGATCTGCCGAACGATCTCGGCATCCTCAACTGGCGTCAACTCCCTGAACGGTGGGTGATAGGTTCCGGCAACGGTCAATCCTGGATAGCTTCTCTTGAGTTTCTCCGTGAGTGTCTCTGCTACGTCAGGTGAACCGCCGTAAAAAAAATGCTTCAATCCCTTAGCTCTGCCCCAATCACACAGCTTCAGCATCAGTGTTGGGCCAGTGACTCTGCCCCGATGCGGATACCCAAGCAGCTTGGCAGCTAGTATGATTCCCACTCCATCAGGTAGAGTTAAGCCCGCTCCTGCCGTAGCCTCTCTCATCTGTTCGTCACGATGACACAATATGACACTGTGTGGATTCGTGATTGTTATATAATGAGACTCTCCATTGGCCCGCCAACGCTCAATCGTTTCCATCACAACATTATAGGCAATCAAGTCAAATCCGATTCTAAGGATGCCGTACTTTCTTGCTTGAAGGGCTTGAACTTTCACAAAGATATGCCTCCTCCAAAAACAATTTAGGACTTACGATTTGGCCCTCCCGGCCTAAGTTCAATCGCCTTTTCATAAACAGTCATCAATCGCTCGTTTTGTTGAAAGTGCCCAAAACGGTGAGCATAAAAGGTCATACGTGAACGTAATCTTGATGCTCGATGAGTTTGTATTGTTGCTGTACACTTGCTATTCTCAATCGGCTTGAATGTGGGTAAAAGGCTTCTTCGACAGAAACTTCAGACAATTTCCCATGAGCACTGTCCTTACGGACAAAGAAGGCATTGACTCCCTTGGAATCACAACCAACTAATATGTAGCCTTTAGAGTTGCCTAATTTCGTTAAAGCAGATAACGATGCGCCGTGATACCAACCGCTCGGATGCTTTTTGTGTACATAGAATTGTGGATCGTACTTGACCGTCAGTGATTTGTCAGGGCCTAAAGACGCGTTGTACTCAATTACAACTACCCGAGGTCTTATATTAGTTATTGCTTTCCAAACCCAATAATCATTTCCATCGATGTCGATAGACAACAAATCGATCTCACCCTCAATACCGTTATCCAACAGGACTTTGTCAATATTCTCTGCTGTTATGAAGCATCTAACTATTTTAATCTGTGATGGTTTAATCTCAGGCCTACTACTATAGTAGTATTTGGCCCTTGCTACATTGTTTTGGCCACCATCCATTAAAAGGCCGTTCCATCCATGGTTGATTGATAAATTCGCAGTGTTACATTCTATTCCACCACCGATGCCGAACTCCACAAAACAACGGTTAGTCGTACCTATTTTGGAAAAAATATAGAGTAACAATCCATCTTCACCATGCTGAGAGTAGAATTTAAGTTCTCGACTGCGAAATATCGTTTTCTGATCGAGACCTTCACCGGTTGGGTTGTAGTACAAACCCACGAGTTTTTGGAGATTTTCTTCAATTGCATCCAAGCGGTCCATGATAGTGACAAACTTCCTAAGCGGTATTAACCAACGTATCGGAAGAAGAGTAATTACTAGTTTTCTAAGAATGTTAATCATTTTTCGACCTCTCCCCGACGATCCCACAACATGCGGTTCAGGCATCTAACGGTAATTAAGTGGTGGGAGTCCCCCAAAATCACGGGCCCAGATCAACCATTGCCGTTAGAAACACAAGCCTTCGACACAAAATGCGATGAACTCGCGAGAACGAACGATGACCACCTCCCATTTCAGACCACAATCCAGTTTGTGAAATCATCAGCCGAGTATTTCATCGAAAACGCGATCAATTTTGTTCCAAGTTCTTTCCCAGGAGAACTGTGATGATTGCTTAAGAGACAAGATCACCTGTTCCTGTCTGTGCCTCTCGTCTACCATTATTCTAAGCATCTGTCGAGCCCATAACTCAGGCCTATCAGGTGGAAGCAAGGTTCCACAGTTGCCGCACACTTCCGGGATGCAAGAACGGTCGGATGCAATAATAGGCAAAGAACAATGCATCGCCTCGACGAGAGGTATGCCAAACCCTTCGCAAAGCGAAGGAAACAGAAACGCTGTTGCCGTGTGGTAATACGCAACAAGAAGCTTCCGTGAAATGTTTCCAACGTCAACTACCAGGTTTTGAACGTTGTATTCCTGGATCATGCGCTGAAGCATGTTAGACCGGCGATGACCTATAAACACAACCTTGAAGGGACGGTCGGTCATAGATTGAAGTTGCTTTGCAGCCTTGATTAGCAGTTCGTGGTTCTTGTGTGGCCAGTCAACGGCAATAAAAATAAAAAGCAGGAATCCACCAAACGACCTTTTCAAGGCAGAAACCTCAGCCGAGCACTCGTCTATAGGAATAACCTCGCAAGCAGCTTCTGAAAAGGTTTTTGTCTTAAATTGGTACTCCGGGTAACGGCGAAGTAAATCTCTCTTGGTTGCCTGACTCGGGCATATTACTCTTGCGCAGTGGCGCAAGGATGCTTCGCCTTTTCTACGGCGGGATAGTGCGTCCGAACTGAAACACTCTGGATAATACGCATGGATCATGTCGTGGCAAATCGCAACCATATTTTTCAGGTGCGGGACTGGAGCAAAACAATGGGGCCATAGCCATGCATCGGCATGTCTATATACGCTAGGCGATATGGCACTTACAGCCGATAGGCCTGCAATAGCGCCTAATCTATTCTTAAATACATGATTATTCATTGGGAGACGGAATAAACACTGCGTCAGAAGCCTGATAATTCGAGGGCGACTTACGAGCTGTACGTTCTTTGGGAAACCAACACTTTTGTCTCGCTCACATATATATATATATTCATGCTCCGAAAAATGAGCCGTTTCCATTAACCCATTTATAAGGTAGAACACGCCCCCAGACTTAGGCGATAAATTAAGGCCAAAAACACCAATCAGCGCCACGATTAACTCCTTGTAATTTCACTAGCGACCGCGAAGTCCCCTTAACAACAGTTTCCTCCCCGCTGAAGCAGAACTTGCCGTATGAGTCATGAACTAAAAGCACCCGCAATGGAAAACCTTATGTTATGAGATGAATGTTGATTCTGATTGCAGCGATTTATCAGTGCGATAGAAATCATCGATCGCTTTTTCGTATAACTCTGACACAAGCCTTGCTTTCGTTTCGTAAGTATGTTCTTCCGATTTTAAAAACCTGGCCGCCCCTTGGGATAATTCATTTAGCAGTGTTTTGTTTTCAACTAACTTTTCAATGGCAGATCCAAAGTCTTGGACGGCTTCCTTTGGACATATAGCAGGGATTTTACTGCCACACTCTTTTGTGACAACATCCTTTTGACCACAAAGATCAAAACAGACAACCGGTATACCCACACTCAATGCTTCCATCACGGCATGCGGCGTACCCTCATAGAGGCTTGTGAAAAGAAAGACATCTGAATGCGCGACTACTTTGGTTGCCTGAGTTTGTGACAGCCAGCCGTGCCAAGTGCAATTATCTGCAATACCCAATTTTTTTGCCAGCCTTTTCCACCTTGTTGTCATCGGGCCACTGCCAATGATATCGAAGTGCCAGGAATGCCTATCGGGCAGCTTCGCCAACGCTCTCAATGCAATTGGCAAAGCCTTGCTAGATATATGCCGGCCGCTCGAACTAAACTTCACGAGTCTTGTGTCAATGCGTTCTCGCTCTTTTGTTTGGAAATTCAGCGATTTATCCCTTCCCGTCTCGTTGATTACAAAGCTGTCTTTGCCCGTTTTTCGCAAGAAAATGGTACGAGCGGTCGATGTCGCAGTGATAAATACATCCGCGCTTCGTAGGGCCCGCTTGACACGTTGATGAAACCTTATCTGGTAGGCATTTAGTAAGTTCCTGCAGGAATGGAAAAAAAATCCGCGCAACCCCAAAGCCATATAGAATTTCGTCGGAACACCACCTACTCCTCCAACGGGGCCCCACACAAACGGTCTATTGAGTCGCCACAGGTACCCAGGTTCTCGGTATCCTATCATATTAAGCTGATGGCATACATCGAACTGAACCTCCTTGTCCAGCTCGACCGCAAGCTCGTAGGCTCTGCGGTGCCACTGGCGGTAAAACCAATAAAAGGACGGCGGCCACAATTTGCGTAATGTACGGTGCCTGTTCTTGGCTATATAAAAGAATGTCATCCTTTCACGCAATTCGGGTCTCTTGTCAAGTTCTGCCTCGACCTCGGATTCAAATTCGTCCTTTTCCGTGATAATCCACAAGTCGTGGTATTTAGAAATCGCTTCTACCCAACCCCAGCCCATTCCCGGTTCGGATCCTTTGGTGGGACTACATGCATATGCCGAGACTAGTACTTTGAGTCTTTGCCCGCTCATGTTTGTTACCTTAATTCTCAACTTGCGTCTGGCATAACTTCGCCATTGCAATAAGACCAACACCCAACTCCGGAAATATTTTCAAAAATGTATATCCTACTCTAAAAACCAATGGGTTGATAATTTCCTTGGAACGGTCACCATAACAAGAGTAGAGTTCGAGAATAGAAAAACCATACCGGGCAAGTAGGTTTGACAACAAATATTTGTTGTAAGAAACTACATGATCTGGTCCCTCACGATACCTTCGGCAGACGAATCGTAAGTAATTTGGCAGACCAAACATATTTGGTGCGCTAATCAATAGTAATGACTCCTTAGTCATATAGTGTCTAATACCCTCTAACATTTTTCCAGGATTGTTTAAATGCTCTATTATGGCAGTCGCTATTATTACCTCGAAAGTCTTCCACGGGAGGTCGATCTCATTGAGATTTTCCACATCACTGTAAACTAGAGTACCCAAATCGCTACGATTTTTTAGCACATCGATCGTGCGCTTATCGTGATCAATACCAACGACCTGCTTGGCCACCCGTGCTATCTTGTAATGCAAGAGTTTTTCGGTACGTGCGACTTTTACATCGGAAGAGGCGCAGGTCTCACCAATACAACCCAAATGAAGACAGACTTTCCCTTTCACATGGTTGAGTACAAACTCATCGCTATTTACGTATCCACTGACACTAATCCCTGTCTTGATAACCATAACTATTTCACTGCTTTAAGGTAAAGCGCCCCACACAAGCCTGGTCTAAGTCTTAATAGATGGTCTATTGTTTTGGGGAGAATACCATAACCCAGTCTTGAATATAACGTCCCATAATGATTGCGCCCAAAAATCGTACAATTCCTAAAATAACCTTGATTGGCCAGATATCGCAAATCCTCAACACAATATTCCCGTATATGACCGAACCATTTCTCCATGCTGAAGTACGGTTCGTAAGACCCATAATTGCTCACCCCAAAAAGTACTTTGCACCTTTTCAAAAGATTAACCGCATTCGGTACTTCCAAGAAAAACACTCCGCCTTCTTTCAACACCCCTGTAATGCGATCCAGAAGAGTCTTTGGAGAATGGTGCAAGTGTTCAAACGCATGATGGGAGCAGACGACATCCACAGAATTTGGACAAAACTCTTTAAATTGATATTCCAACATGTCGCAGTTGATGTAACGGACCCCTTTTTCCATTAAAAAGTCAAAGGACTCTCGCTTGAAGAGCTTTCGAGTGCTGGGGAGGGTATAGTTGTCCATCAGATCAACACAATATACCTTCATCCCTAGATCTACAAGCATGGGGTTTACGACTGAGATGCCCCCTCCCAAATCTATTATGACTCCACCCTCTGCATATATATTTTCTACTCGTATCAACATCCAATCTAAAAGATAATCAATAGGTTCAGGACACTTGAACAAATCCATTTTAAGGTATTGTTTGAGGATTTGTCTTGCTTCTCTCATTAACTTTTTTCGTTTACCATTCAACATGCTGATCTTCTTTCAAACGTACAAGTGGCCCGAATTTGATGTGACCCCTATTTATGTACCACACGCAATTAGAGAGTTATCCATGTTTGACCCGCCAGTGATGCCTGACGATATAGAAAATGAAAAACGCCGGTTAGAACCAATCCGTCTGGCAGACCACCTTCCCGATCATCAGCACACAAGAGCTTCAAGTAATGTACGTCTTTCTACTGCAGAACTGGTCAACAACTGTTCCCTATCTTCAACAGTTGCCGCATGAAGTAAATACGTCAAAGTAAGAAGATTTGGCTCCATCAATCCTGCTCCCAGAGAAGCCGATAATTCTTCGTACACCACGGCGCCGTTTTCCAAAAGAAACCGGAGTAATCTGTGTCCACGAAGCTTCTTCAATAGAAATCCGGTTTGGGAAAGGAAATGTATAGCATCGATTCCAGCCGGTGCTTCCGGAATTGCCGATTCCCAATCAAACAAAAAGACTCTATTCCCATTCCATATCATGTTCCATGGAGCAAAATCGCCATGCGACAACCCGAACATAATCTCCTTCTGTCCGGCCAAGTGGAGAAGATGGTCCATCGCATGAATCAATAAGTGTCTGTATGGCAGAGGATAGCTATCTACATTTTCCTGCAGTTTTCGACAGAATTTGGAGTTAGCCGTGATATGCTTCTGTTTGGTCTGCGCCACCATCTTATCAATTGCCTTAATAGAATCTGTCTCTAACTGGGATTTGCCAGGTTTTCCACAGAAAGGCGGAGGAGAAACAACCAGCACATAAGAGTCACCGATTTCACCGGCATATAGGCATTTCGGCCACTGAATCAACGGTTGTCCACCGTGTATGTCCTGTCCAAGACGTTGAAGGATATACTGCTCATTTTTGATCCGGTTCTGAGCGAATAAAGTGTCACCAATTTTAGCATATCCCATGACCTCGGCACTGGGTGTCATGACCATAGCTGTGGCTTTGCGATATGTGCTCGGCGTTCCAGTCGAAATCGCAATAATGAGATCCCTCCTATTAAATACATTTGCGAAACACTCTTGTAGGTTTTTCGACTCGTAGGGTAAACCGATGCGCCCCCTATTCAGTCTGTTCCCTTTCAATAGATACAACAACCCCTTGGACGAGGCAACTTTCATCGCCTTTTTAAATAGCTGCCCTGCTAAGCTATATGGTAAATACAGGTCCCAGGATCTTTCTGCAAGCACAGGCCTCGTGGGTATTATCCACCTGCATTTTACCTTTGAAGGGAGCGCTACGTAATCCTTTGAGAGTCCAGATTCCCACAAATATCGAGTTTCAGGCGGGTCAACCTTTAAAATTCTCCGCGTCATCGCAGCGCGGGCATCGAGAACTATACTAGCAGCTTCCTTTACTACGTCATCGAGAGGCCTGTCTGTTGTCATGATCCTTGCGTTCGGCAACAATGATATGAACTCCCGCCACACTGTAACCTGTCTTTCCAACTCACCTATGGATAATTCTTGTTTGCGCGCATAAAGTCCCTGAGGAGTATTGTCGAGATATATCACAACATCTGGTTTTGGAATGAATGGCAACATGAATTTCAGTAACCATGTGGGAAGTTTAAAGCCGTAACGAAGCGGATCGACTATAATGTCATAATAGTATCTATCCATCAATATAACAGTTGACCTCACTTTCATCGGGAGCAGTTTAAGATAGTATCCAAGGATGTAGTCCGCCGAATAGTACAACCACCTGAACAGTGATGCCGCTCTATTTCTTCTTTTGGTAGAAGCATGTGGATTTGTAACGGGAAACACAAATTCATCCCCGGATCGCTGAAACAAGGCCCTAAGTTGGGGGAGTAAATTTGGACGCCAATGGAGATACTTACTTCTTCGAAAGATACCGGAAATGTTTCTCTCCAACATTTTGGCAACGCTTGATTTGCCACCCCCATCGGGTGATAAGAAACAAACCAGTATGCCCGATGGATGAATGATTCTGTTGACTATTCTTGAGGTTTGAGACAGAATGATTAAGGGCCACTTCCAAGGCTTACGAATAGTTTGCTTCAAAATAATAGCCTTTTTGAGCGATTTTAATAACACCTTTTTTTCATTCTCTTCGGATGCATGTAGAAGCTTTTCGACAACAGAAACGTAGCGTGAGCCAAAGTATCTCTTAACCAATTGTTCTATTTCCTGCCTGCTCTCTCCATACAGCTCAATCAGCCTCTTCTGATGACATGTGAGAATTCGTCCCTTTTTCGTCTTCTTAATGAGTAGGTATAGGGCCTCCATCGCAGGATTGGGAACCCTAAAACTTCGGTAAAACCGTGTGTCCAACAGAAGTTCTTTATTCGTCAAAACGTAACTGTTAGTCCCAGTACGGTCGTTAAGGAAATCCAGTTTGATGATAGATTTGTCTGGAGCCTGGAGAACATAGAAAAAGGCACTCGGAATATCGTAGTGGAGCTTCAACACAATGAGAAGATGTTCACGAGATGCGAATTTATGAACGACTTCATCTACTTTCCTTTCACTAGCATCAATGCAAATATCGATGTCCGACACCCGTTCAGTCAAGTGAGGCAGCGTTTCATAGCTGTGCAGAACGCAATATCTTATGTTAGCATCCGCGAGCTGATTGAATAATGTCGTCAAAACTGGTTGTTTGGGTTCAGAAGCCATGTTGATTCCTCTATATGTGCTTGGTATGCCTGACATAAAATGGAAGTCGCTACCACTATTGAAATCGCATGAAATTATGGTGACCAGAAAGTATTCCCGAAGCCACTAATCAGCAAGCACCGGCCACAACTGGCTCAAGTCTCTTGCCAGGTACTTAAGTGCATATCGTTCCGCCAATCGCAGCGATACGTGGTTGGCAGAGGTAAGCTCTGAAGCTCGTTCAATCGCCTCGGCAAAAGCTATCGGATCACGGTTTTTGACCACATAGCCATTTTGTCCTTCGATAACCAATGTCGATGCAGCACTAATATCCGTGGAGACGATAGGCTTGCCGCAGGCTAATGCCTCAACCATAGCTGTAGGCCAACCTTCAAAGTGGGACCCCATAACAAATACATTAGCGGCGTTCAGATATGCCGCTACTTGTTCGCGATTGCAAAATCCTGTAATGAGCACGCAATCGACCAAGCCCCTTTTTTGAATCTCGATTTGCAGCTTGGGTGTATCTTCACCATCGCCCACAAAAACAAGTTTCACATTTTGTCGCTTACGTATCAAGTGGGAAAGAGTATTAAGGATCAAATCCCACCCTTTGACCCAACTGATTCTGCCACAGGTCACAATAATCAACACATCCTTGTCCAACGAGAGCTGTTCACGCACACTGCTCACACATTCCGGTTTGAAGATATCGGTATCAACTCTTGTAGGAAAATGAACAACGTGAGTTCTATCAACCTGCCCTTTTGTTTGGTTGACATACTCATCAATTTCTCCATCGTCTGCTCGCACCAGCACAACATCGGCCTTTTTCATTGCGTCCAGACGCCATTTAGACCAGAGCGGAGCAAACGCTCTGCCATACCAATAACGCGGTCGATCAAAAGGATTGCGAATGCCGCCAACAGAACCACAGAAACTATCCCAGGACCAGTTGCTAACAGCCACAAATGAAAGACCACCCCCCGCAAAGGCACTGCGTATGCCGATAGACAAGATAGAATCCTTATGTTGTAGAAGAGCACAAAAGGTGCGCAAGGTCACCGGAACGAAAGATTTGCGTGCCGAATTGCAGTTTCGTTTGCCAATGGAGAAGAAGTGGTAGCAGATACCGTCAATTTCTTTTTGAACCCATTGACCGACAGGTGTCTCATCCGTGCTAACACCAACCAGTGCAAGCTTGCTGCCGAAGACCTTTATTACATTCCTCGCAAACGACAATACACCACCGATGGGATAATCCACAAAGTTACACCCGGCGAAGAAAATGACTTTTGGTATTTTGGCCATAAATTCTAATCTCCTTGTTTTAGACAAGCGTCAACTGCAAAAATGGGGGATGGGGCTGTTGATAAAGGCGATTGGTCGCTTGTGTCGTATTCATGGTGGTTTGATCTTAGTACAAAGCTTTGTACTGATATTTTGTTCCAATTCAAATAGCTCAACAAATCCGCCTAACCACTTTTGGCGGACGATTATGGTTCGCGTCAAAGAGAATCCCTGCAATGATCAATGGCACATGTAGATAGTGTAGCAGACAACGATTCAGAACGCTCTTCTTCTTTATCGCTCCCCAACCAAGGTCGGATGCCACCAGAAGCGAGATAATAAATGCCACGTAACAAAAAGAACCTGGTAGAGCAAATGCGAGTGGAATTCCTGCGAGGAGCAGTAGATACATAATGAAACCGAACATATATCCGCGAAGCAGCCTATGCAACGAAAGTATGGCTTTAGGTTGGGTTAAATTCTTACGAATCACCATTCCAAAATACATAGGAAAGCGTTTTTTGAAGTATAGCCACGGCCTCTCGTCATAGGACAGGGTATGATGCCTTCCCATCGTAGAAGGAAGCGCTAAGAACTTCCCGTAACGGTGAAGACGAAGCGTAAAATCGAAATCCTCGTTGATATCCATCAGTTCGTCCCAGGTACCGACCATTTCAGCGAGTTGTCTCGTTACAAGGAAAATGCCCCCACAGTGACTGATATCCATTACTCTCGGGTAGTATTTTCGATATGAGAAAGGTTTTTCTATTTTCTTGTAATCATCGCAATAAACAATTTGTTCCAGTATTCCGGTAACCGCATCGGCCTTGCCCAATTCTATTCTGTCCAAAGCTTCAGCTAAGAAATCCGGGTAAAGCTCAACATCACCATCAACAAAAAAGATATATTTCTTTGTGGCGTATTTTAGACCGGCATTTCTTCCAACAGAGGCATTAACATAACCGGAACATTGGACTATTGTGAGATTCTCAATCCTGCCAATATACCCTTTCATAACATTAAGGGTATTGTCTGTGGAATCGGAATCAACACAGATAACCTCGCACTCAGTGAGTGGCATGGAAGCAATCGAAGCAAGGCATTTTTCAATAGCAAAGGATTCGTTGCGAGCAATGACAATGAACGACACATTTTTTATAACCATTCCCATAATGCACCCGCGTTTCTTTCCGCTGACACCTTCCCCGCCGGGCAATGCCTGACGAATCTCGTGGTGAAACCCGATTTCGTCTGTAGTATAACATCTAAAGCTCCAATCAAACCAATAAGCGAACCCGAGAATGCAATGTTAGTGTCAACCATTGCTCTTAAAAAAAAGATGCAGAACAGTGGTAAAACAGCGTTTCCATTCGCTAAGCTTACCACCATTCGGACTCGTCTTCGGAAAGCCCGAAATATGAAAAGGGGAGAAAAGAATGCGACAGTGCCAAACAGGCCGGTCTGCGATAACAAACCAAGGAGAACATTGTGAGCGACAACTGGATCCCCCGCAACGGAATAAGGAGTGTGGTATCCTCCGAGGCCGTGGCCGAGCAAAGGTTTTTGTTTAAACAGCCATAATGCCGCATCGAAATTCGTTTTTCGGTTTAACTTTTCGTATAAAGTTTTATCGCTATCCACCATATCTGCATAAAGCGATATATCCCGTGAAACCCCTACACAGATAATCACGAGTACTAGCAGGCCCCCTGCTATTGCCGTAACAAGATATCGTCGATATGTTCCTTCAAGTTTGCACATAAGTATACTCACGCTTCCGAACAGCAAGAAAAAGAGTCCTTGTCGTGCCCCTGACCATCCAACAAGTATCATCGTTGTACAAAGAGAAATAATTAGAATGGTGAGATCCTTGCGGGTCTTCGGTTTAGTCGCATCCTTTGAGTAGATTAACATAAAACCCAAAACAGGTAAGAACGCCAAAAGGTGAGTTACCAGATTGAATTCTCCTGGCTCCGTGAGCCGAACTCTACCAATGTCTAAAACACTGCTGGGCAGAATCCCTGGATTGATTCTACCAGCAAGAGCCATATAGATTAACCCACTGAACATTCCTAACAGCCCCAATCGCTGCCAATCCACCGACTTGTCACGAAATATAAAAAAGAATGCAACAAAAGAAAGAAACCATATTTTCACAAAGTCTATCATCAACGAAACAGCGTAGGAATTCCGTAGCCCATAGAAATAAAAAAACAAAAGCACCAAAGTACACCACATCCCCAAAAAGATACCGTCCTTGCATTCGGCAATTACTTTCCGCAGCGGATATCTGAAATAAAGCAGGACTAAGCCAATGGCAACTATAATATCTCCACCCCACCCAATATAACCATATATTTCTGCAAGGTAGCCTAAAACCGGCGCCCCGAAGAGAAGGCAAAAGGCTCCAATGGTCGAACGACTTGAGCCCGCCAGACACACACACAGCCCCATCAGCGAAAGGTGCAGCCCATAACCTGCCCCCATTAGCAGCAAAGCCGCCACCATTAGGACCATCGTAAGCACGTACAATGCAGGTTCTAAGGTTCTTCGGTCGATCACAATGACATTAATCCCAATCGTTCCACTGCAAAAACAGAGGAAAAATTTACATATTCGCTATCGCCTCAATTACTTGGCTCCACGAATTTTCCCATTTTTCTTTTGAGAAAGCATTCCGTGCCGTCTCATAAGCATTTACTGCAATTCGCTTTCTTTGTTCGCAATCAACAATTAGTTCCTCGATGCATTTTTCGAGTTCTCCCCCTGAAGGCATGCACAATTTTCCATTATAGCCATCGATAATCATATTCGTTATCCCGCCAATAGCGGTAGCGACAACGGCACACCCACAGGCCATAGCCTCCGCCACGGAAAGTGAAGTGCCTTCTGATGCGATTGACGGCACCACAGCGATGTGATGTTTCAAATGAAAATCAGTGATCTGGTCAGGAAGATATTTGGTAATAACCACCCTTGACTCTCCTGCAAACTGCGTTCTGAGCCATGATTCATCAGGGCCTTCACCGGCAAAAGTGAATGAGATGTGCGGATACATCTTTAGGAGAGACTTGGTCGCCTGTGCCATAATTCGGGTCCCCCGATAATCGCAGAAGCGGCGGGCAAACAGTATCTTCAGTACTGAGGTATCGCTTCGGGCTCTCGTGACACTATCGAGATCTGGAATATTCGCGAAATTTGGGATAATCCAGTTATTGCCGGTTAACTCACGGTGAAGAAATGTTCTGTACCAATTAAGGAAGTTGTAATCCACACATACACGATTGGGGCAGCGTTCGTAAGAGTGGATAACATGCCAACGGAATTTCATCTTAAACAACTTGCCACCGATCCTATTCTGCCAGATCTTTCTTGGGGAAATGTATTGATTCGGCAAATCCCAGGCAATGCCATGTTGTATGGAAACACAACGATTACTGCCATAACGAACTGAACGGCTATCTGCTCCAAATATTACAATATCATTTTTGATATCAAATTTTCTTGAGGCCAAACTAAAAGCTTTAATTCGACGTATACGCCAATTTGTTTTTGCGACCGGTAAACCTACGACTTTTATATCATCATCCATATTTTCAAAAGGTCTTAAGGAATCTTGAAATATAACAGGTTCAATATCTAATTGTTTGCATAAACGAGCCAAATTATAGAGATATGTTTCAATACCTCCAATATGCTGTTCTTTTCCATTATGGTCTAAATATCTACTATAGAAAATGGCGGCTTTCATTATCCTACCTTCATAATTTTGTACTTGACGACCATTACCGGATCAATGGAGTAGGACAGCAAGCGGTACAATTACGTTCCAAATATACCGCACACACATATATCACTTCCACAGCTTGTATATTGGTCGTCCATCTTCAGCTTCACCAATGAGATCGGCGTGGTTTAGACCGGAGTGACTCAAAATGAAACGCACAAATTCGTCAGGTTCGTAGTTACGGTAAGCATTTATCATCTGCCCTTCCGACGTGCGATACGGCTCGAAGAACATCATCTTCATATCCATTCTCTGGAGAAAACCCACGAGCATATTGTAGTCGTCTTGCTTTTTCAGAAAATGATGGAAGATATTTAAAGCAAGGACAACATCAAAGCAAAATCTTTCCCGATAGGTCAAAATCGATTCTGCTATGACCCTAAATTTCTTGCCTTCGGCGGTTCTTAGCCTTTTCAGAAAATACACATTCTCTGGAGCGTTTTCAACGGCATAACAGTCAAATCCTAGCTCTTCACAACGGTGGCAGAAATAGCCCCAGTGCGCTCCGATATCAAGAAGCTTTCCCTTCCTCAGAGGAAGGTGATCTCTAATGATCTCGAATCTTTTGTCGCCATGGGCCGAAGAGATACTCTGGAGATCGAAATGAGTGAGGGGCTGATAGACTTTGCCGCCATGTTTTTTCGCATAGCTCAGTATCTCCGAGCAAAACGCTTGCCACTTAGCGTGTCGTATACAAACTTTGACAGGAATTCTTTCGATGCCAAGCGCGAGAACGATTGCGAGGCGATGCCTACCATCACAGAATAGCAAACGACCATCGCGGTCAAAGTGCACGGTAATCTCGTGTTCAACCGATGCTGTATTACCATATTCTGTTTCTCGAATCGCGCTTTGTGATTTATAACCGTTATTCTTGATCTCCTCATAAAGTCGATCAAAGCGGCTGCAATATTTGTCAAGATCTTGTTTATTTCTACATCCATGCCATTGCTCACCTTTGGATATACGTTCCAGATGGCTACGATAGTATTCTGTTTCCTCCCACGCCATTCCATTGACGAACCTGTCCCTGGCGCCGCGAACGATATCCAAGTCTTCAACCGGCAAGGTCTTTCTGTCCCAATCGCCTTTTTTTACCATTCCACTGACAGTGGCCGGGTTTGGCACATCTGCGGGTCCATAGATTGTGTTTTTCATTATGTTGGGAGAGATATAGTAGACTTGATAAGGGTCCGCATGGAGTTTGGACGCCTTTCCTATGCATCGAATTATCATTCTGCGGATCGGCCACACAATCCGCCACTTAAGGCGCTTCGCACAGCGTACGAAGCGTGGAAACCTCACCGCCATCAAACGTCTAACACTATGCAGTCGTTGTCTTGGCATAATACTATGGAACCTCCCGGATTCCCTCGTCTCTTCTTCAACTGTGAATGCCTCATTTCCTCTTGGAAACGCCGCATTGCTTCCTTGGAATGCCGCATTCCTACCAGAAAATGCCTCTTTTTCAATTGCCAACGTGTCACTTCCAATTGTGAATACCTTGTGATATCACCCTCTTATTTTATATCGCAACGCTTGCAGCCATCCCACGCGACAGAGTGATCGCCGACATTGAAAATAACCAGTTCTCGTCCCCAACATGAGATATAGCTCGTACATATGCCATTCAAACCTTGAGAAGTTCCTCTGTTTCAAGTTCGATAGCCCCTTTTTGCACGCCAATTCCGGAATCCACTCAGGCGGATAACTGAACTGCTCAGCCCTTTCTGGCAGACTAACCTGCGGCAATATTGCGCTGTCCCATCGAACGAATTTGCTTGATCCATTCGTCACTTGCTCAAGTCGAAAGCCATTGTCCCGAAATCCATCAAACTCAATCTGTCCCCCATCAAACAGAATTGTGGGATTCTTCGGCCTCTGGAGCCAGGCACGATAATAGTCGGACATGCAAATGTATTCGCAAGGGCTGTCGCTCAAACGGTCGAAAAGCTCCATGTATTGCGCCTCATGCGTTTCCAGTCCACCAATCGGGTGGTCGTAAAGGATGGAGATGCCATCTAAATCACTCATTTTCCTTATTTGATATAAAAGATGCTCAAACTGCTCCTTTTTCGTAAAGCCAGCATCACGAAAAACTCCGGAACAGCCGGGATGAACAGGGATCTGAAGCGGATAATTCTTGTTATTCCAGGGGCGGGATGGAAGATCGTCCACCGCGTATCCGAACTCGGAAGAGAACGCGAAGCCATGTTCTTTGATGGCTTCGGAAAAGCCCCTGGAATTATACCCAAAAGGACTCACGATTGCATTTGGTGTGATGCCATGTGCCTGCATCAACTCGAACCCTTTTCGGATGTTGATACCGTTGGTTTCCTGAGAGGTGTACGTTATATGTCTGAAGCAGTGGAACTGTACGTCCTGGTTGCACTCCACAAGCCGCATAACCCACTTTTTCTTGTTCTTCCATCGGCCCATATCAAGGAACCATGTAAACCGTAATCCGGTTCTTTCCACGATACGCAACGCGGCTTCAGCGCTGGATTCAGTAAAGCCGTCCGCGTCAACTCGAAAAGAGAAGTATCTCTTGTTCTTATAGAAGGGCGAAACTCGTACCAGAGGGAGTCCGAGCCAGTTGAAGCAATGGAGAAGAATCTCTAACAACAGACGGCGAAACGCCCCTGTATCAAGCAAAGGCCCAACCTCCACAAAGTGCTTCCCGGTAATTGGCGAAAAGTATGGGCGGTGCTCCCATTCAACGCCTTGCTGATATGCAAAGATGTCCCAGGGGAGACACACGATGAGACGGTTAGATCTCTCAATAATCCCAATCCCTGAGTTAGCGATTTCGTTGTTGTCCCGATCGTAACAGGCGCCGAAAGAATCTCCCTCTATCGGGAAAACCGGAAGATTCACATAAAAGCTCTGCGCGGCAAATGGAGACTTTTCAGACAGTTCGAAGTAATAGGATCTGGTGTCCACATCGCCTTTTCCGTGCGCGCAAAAACCCTGAGAACCATTGTCGGTTATAACAGCAACTTGCTCGCCAGACGCGGATTCCGGCTCGCCCTTGACATACGCTCCGTTCCATAGAAACACCCTAACACCCCGCGAAATGCCCTCCTCCAAACTCTCGACGGCTACTGACGGAATTCCGAGTTGATCAAGGACCTGCGCATGGTAGGATGCATCGGAATGTATGCCCACCGTTATCTGTTTCGTCATAGAAGACTCACTTTCACACGCATCAGCCTCCAAGACGCGAGGTCATTCTGTTTTAACTACTGACCTGGTAAATCTATACAGTATCTTAATGATTCTTATTAAACCAATTCTTTCTTGTATACTAATCTGCCCCTGAATCGAAGAAACAAATAGCGCCCCGCCGTCTTAAACCCGACTTTTGCTATACTCCTCAAGGCGGCGATATTATCAATTTCAGTATTGGCGAAAACCTTGCTTATCCCCTCTTCGTTGAATAATCGTTTGCATAGAGAAAACAACATGGCTGGATAAATGCCGCAGCCCCGACGAGATGATTCTACTTCGCAATAATGAATCAAAGCCTCACCAGCATGAAGGTCATAATAACCCACTGACCTTCCTCGCTTATCATGACAGACAATTGCCCACGCATGGCCAACCACTTTTGAATCTTCAACGGCGTAGACACCACACTGGTCTTCTTTCAAAAGCCTATTGAATATTGCAGTGTATTTCTCGGGTTGAAAGTCAATAACGTGGTCTACATTGCCTGGTGTGACTTCCTCAACAGTAATGGGAGCCTTTACGCTGATACTAATGATGTCAGTAGGATCACTAAGATAGGAAACATTATACCGCTTCACTTTGAACATGCGTTGAATTTTCGATAGGATTCTCATTCTTGACCTATTCCCCCCCTTATAATCCAGGCATCCGATGGTTGGTCATGTTCAAAGTTCTTCATTTTTGTTATTTTTTCTTATTTGTTCCTCTATTCATAATCTTCCCCGCCATTCTTCGCAAAGCATTCTTTGCCATAATTTCCGCAAAGGATATTGTCCTCAAAACCTCAATTGTGAGACCATCTTCATCTATCGCACCTAATTTGGTCTTATGATCTCCACCCCCACCCATAAAGTCGAAACACTCTACGCCACTTTCTAGCAACTTCTCTATGCAGAGCATAGTTGATAGAAGGTAAAGGCTATATTGAGCAACTCTTTGATACCCACTATTCAAGAAGTAACAAATCTTGTTCCGGACTATCGCATACTTTATGGCGGCAATTTCATTGTCGAGCTTCAGGGCGATCAGAGCAAGGGTGCCTTCTCGATACGCGGCTTGAGCAACGCAATGATAAAACCGTTGATACTGTTGCTTCAGTAGAACGGTTCTTGATCCCTTGCCTGTAACTGCTCCTATATGCAAGCTCACAAACATGTCCCAAAAGAGCATTAGATCCTTTTCATTTTCAGGAAGAGATAATTCAACGTGGAAATCTCTTTTTAGCCTCCGTAATTTGTACTTCAATTTATTTGAAAAGTGCTTACCTAAAGAGGAAATGTACTCATCAAAGCTTCCTCTTATCCGAAGAACCTTACATGGATTCTGGACGTTCTCTCTCCAAAAAAAACCACGGCCTTTAAGGTGGGTCTTGAGATGCTTTCGGAATACTTGATCATCTGACAAATTAGTGAACTTAATCACGTCCCACTTCTTTCGATTCTCGAAGAGATGAGCACATATTTCTCGATATACATCGTCCCTGTTGTTGCAGTTTGCTATTATTCCAAGATGATAGGAATATCTTTGACCTATTAACTCCAAGAAGGTCTTCTCGGTTATGATCCGTTCTTTCCTTAGTATAAATGGTGCGATCCCCTTTAAGTGTTCCTCATCATCTCTCACTAGTAATAACAACAGCTCTTGTCCGTTACACATATTATCATAATAATGGAACATCCATTCCCAACGCAAAGATAGTGTATTATTCGTGCTGTTTTCCAGAAGAGCATTCCACTCGTCTTCTAATGCTCTGAAGGAATCAATATCTCTCACGACAGTTATCTTCATCGGGTGACGTCCTTGTTGCAGCATTCTCCAACGGGGAAACTCAACGTCCAACTGGTGCAAAACATCAAGCAATACCTGTCCTTTACGATGCTTATGATCGGCCTGTCGTCGCTATGGCTTCTCATTATCCCTTATCAACCTTCGTCATTACCCCACCCCACACAGTTAGGTTCGGGAGGCTCCCTCGGCGTTTCCTTCCAAACAACGGACGGAGCAAGTCCTTGGCTTGATACTTCCACCTCGCCCAGGCTGAAAACGTCCAACGTGGAAACGGGCTGTTTCGAGGTTGTAGCATGTCCATGGGGTGAACGGTAATTTCCGGCTCCATAAGGGCAAAGTGCTCAAAAAGGCACTTACGTAGGTTCTGGTATTTGGCGACCCCAATCCCCATGAATCCACAAAGATCAAGGTCAATCGTGAGGATAAACACGCCATTTGGTTTCAAGACGCGGACCACCTCCTTTATGGTTTTGTGAAAGTCCGGGATATGTTCCAAAACGCTCACGCAGTACACCGCATCCACCGCGCCGTCTTCGTAAGGATAAACCCCGTCGCTAATCAGGTGAAAGTCCACCTTGCCGGACTGATGATCGACAGCGGCTGCGGTCCATTCAATATTTCGCCCACAACCTGGGGCAATGTCGAGAAAGTCGCCATGATATCGGAGTTGAGCACCTAGGAAAGAAAAACCAGTAAACCAACTGCCAAGATCAACTACCTTGAGGGAGGAACCCTTTGGGGCTGCCG
>Ga0114930_10001449_pt1 | contig 22655 bp, 17 predicted proteins | sample AnhtaG_FD_87300 | JGI IMG/M metagenome (GOLD analysis project Ga0114930, IMG submission 87300) | Deep subsurface microbial communities from Anholt, Denmark to uncover new lineages of life (NeLLi) - Anholt_01485 metaG | ecosystem: Environmental > Aquatic > Marine > Oceanic > Sediment | place... | reverse complement strand
TCGCACTCCGATCGACAAGCGACACATCGTGTTGTCCTGCCTGGCGCGGGCCCGATGGGCTGACGAGCAGCAGAGAGGAGACCTGGGCTTCTTTTGTTTTCCTGTCGCCGGTGAGGCCGAAAATCGCCAGGTCTGACCCCGCCTGAGCATTCGGACCTGACTGCTTGTAGAGTGCTGTGAACTGAAGGCTCTGATTCTCCTTCTTGAGCACGTCTAGGGTAATCGGCAGGCTTTGGCCTGATGTGTTCTTAGTGGCTTTGTCTGGGTCGAACGTGTACCCCACCCTGATGACCGCGCTGCTGCTCATGGGTTCCATGAACGCCAGAGTGCCGCCCGCGTAGTCGATCTCGTAATCCAGACCTCGCTGCATCATTCTGCCGTTGACGGCTACATGCTCGCTATTCTTATCGATCGGCTTCCAGGAAAGCTTGTAGGGGCCCTTCGTGTTCTTGCCAAACAGGGTGTCGGAGTTGCCGTCGAATAGCTGTGCTTCCCCAACAGCCGCAGTGGACGCGACGACGGTGTTGGCTACTCGTCCGGTGAGCTCCTGTGCGGCTGCACGAGGTAGAATAACGGCCAGTATGCAGATATATGCAAATTTGCGTGCAAGTGCCCGAGCGCTTTTCATTATTCGGAATGCCCCTCGTACCTATCTTACCTTAGTATTTGACGTTTAGGCATAGTCTTAGGTTTCACGAATCAGCCTGCCCTGACTCGTTCCCCCACTTATTGAGAGTCTACCACAATTACTGCCGGGAAGCAAGAAGCCGGAGCAAAGGCTCCGGTTCCAAGTTTCAACTTTAAGGTTTCAGGTTGAGGATCTGTCTTTGTCATATCCGCCAGCGCAGCGTAGAGTCCAACTTGGGACTTGTAACCTGCAACCTGGAACTCTACCACTCACACCCCATGCCCTTTTACCCACGAGCGTTGGCCGGCTGAACGCTTCCGCTCAAGATATCCGACCGGATCAGGCTCGATACCTTCATTTCTATATTCGGGTGTGAGCGGCCAGATCTTCCTTACTATTACTGACAGCCCGCGCTGCCCCGATTTTTCGATTTTCCCCTCGATTATGAGGCCGGAGCTATTAAAGATCACCGGTCCGTATTTGTCGTATACTTTTGGGAAGATGACCGCGTCCGCAAGCCCTGCTTCGTCCTCCAGAGTTACGAACACCACGATGACCCCCGAGCGCGTCGGCGGCCGCATGCACGTCACCACCACGCCCGCCACCTTTACGACCGAGTGGCTCGGCATTTCCCTAAGCCGGCTGCTCTTCATCACGCCCATTTTCGCAAGCTTCTGCCGGTAGAAAACCATCGGATGACAGAGCGGCGAGAGTCCCAGTATGTCGTAATCCATTCTCACCCGAACGTGCAAAGGCGGCTCCGGAACGTCCGGCAGACAGGCCATCTGTTCGTCCAGGTCGGAGGCGGAGAGATTGTCGAATAACTGCGGAATGCAAAGGCGGCCCTCATCCCCCAACCCCTTCTCCCAACGCTGGGAGAAGGGGGGTGCGGTACCCCCTCGCCCAGAATTGGGCCTGTCCCGATGCTTTCGGGAAGAGGGGTGGTCCGCCGAAGCTTGGCGAAGGCGGACCGGGGTGAGGGCAGGCCGCTGACGGCTGGTCCTCTGCAGTACCTCGCCGAGGAGCCAGAGGAGCTTCCTCCTGGGATGACCGAACTGGTCGAACGCGCCGCAGTTAATCAGGTTTTCAATCACCGATCGGGCCACTCTTGCCCTGAGGCAGAAATCGCTGAAGGAGTCGAACTCATGCTCCTCCCTTGCCCTCGATATGGATTCGATCTCCGCGTCGCTGATGCCCCTCACCTGCATCAGCCCGATCCTGATCCTCCCATCCTCCACGGTAAACTTCCTGCGGCTTCGGTTCACGTCCACGCCGAGGATGCCGATGCCCAATCGGCGCGCCTCCTCCAGGACGACATTCGCGGGATAGAATCCCATCGGCTCGTTGCAGAGTATCCCGGCCAGGAATTCCGCCGGGTAGTGAGCCTTCAAATAGGCGGTCTGGTAGGAAATCTTGGCAAACGAGGCGGCGTGCGCCTTGCAGAACCCATATGCGGCGAAAGCCCTGAGCTGGGAGAAAACCTTCTCCGCAATTTCCCGCTCCACCTCATTCTTCAACGCACCCTCGATGAAGGCATCCTTGATCTTCTCCATCTCCTCCTGCGAGCGGTCGGTGGTCATCGCCCGGCGCAGCGAATCGGCCTGACCCAGGGTGAATCCGGCCAGCGCATTCGATATCCTGAGCACCTGCTCTTGGTAAAGTATGACGCCGTAGGTTTCCTTGAGCGCCGGCTTGAGCTTCGGGTGGAGGTAAGTTTCCGGCTCCCGGCCGTGCCGCCGCTTGACAAACGGGTTTATCATATCCGCCTGCATCGGCCCGGGACGAAAGAGCGCGATGTTCGCGGCGAGGTCGTCGAACTGGGTGGGCTGGAGCCTGCCAAGAAGCCCCCGCATGCCCGGCGACTCCACCTGGAAGAGGCCCACTGTCTTCGTGGAGCGGAGCAACTCGTAGACCTTGGGATCATCCAGCGGAAGATTATCAACATCCAGCTCCATGCCGCGAGTCTCCTTTATCATCGCGAGGGCGTCCTCGATGGCCGAGAGGTTTCGCAGGCCCAGAATATCCATTTTCACCAAACCGAGCGCTTCAATGTCGTCCTTGTCGAACTGGGAGACGATCACACCCTTGGTCGCCCACTCAAGCGGTACCAGGTCGGTGAGCAGTCCCCGGCTGATGACCAATCCTCCCAGATGCACGCTCAAATGCCGAGGGAAGCCATCCACTTTTTCACAGACGTCCACCAGGGTCTCCATCTTTCGGAGGGAAATATTGCCATCCCGAAGCTCGGGGAGTTTATCCACCGCCTCGCGGATGCGCTTTGCGCCGGTGTGAGGCAGCGCCGAGGCCAAGCGGTCGATCTCCTCGAGAGGAAAATCCATCGCCTTTCCCACATCCCGCACGGAGGACTTCGCGCACAGGGTGCTCACGGTGCAGACCATCGCGACCTTATCCTCGCCATAGCGCTTGTAGATGTACTCGATGACTTCGTCTCTTCTCGCCGCGTCGAAATCTATGTCTATGTCCGGCATTCCCTTTCGCTCGGGGTTGAGAAACCTCTCGAAGAGCAGGTCGTGCTCGATCGGGTCAACGATGGTGATCCCCAGGCAGTAGGCCACCATCGAATCGGCGGCAGACCCCCTGCCGGAGCATCGTATGCCCTTCTCCCTGGCATGGCGGACTATGTCCCAAACCACCAGAAAGTATTCGGCAAAACCCAGGTCGTGAATAATCGAGAGCTCGTGTTGGAGGCGCTTAGTGGCCTTCGGGGTGATAGGTTTGTATAGCTTTGCTAAACCTTCGAAGCACAGCTTGCACAAATAGCTGTATGCCGTTTCACCCTCGGGGACGTGGAAATCGGGGAACCGATACGTCCCCATGCCGAGGTCCAGATCACACTGTGCAGTGAGCCTCCCTGCGGACGCCACCGCCTTCGGGTAGGCGGCGAATAGATTCGCCATGGCGCGGGGGGATTTCAGGTAGTACTCGCAGTTCTGTTTGCGAAGCGGAGTTTGCTCATCCAATGTGGTGGTTGTTTGGACACATGTGAGAACGCTCTGAACCTTGAAGTCTTCCTTGTGGGCATAGTGGACGTTATTCGTCGCCACCACACCGAGTCTGAGCTTCCCCGCCAATGAGTAGAGTTGGGAATTCAGCAGGGCGGTGCCTGGAAGGAGATGATTCTGCATCTCGAGGAAGAAACTCTTCCTGCCGAATATCTCTGCGTACCGGGCGGCAGCCTGCTCCGCAGCTTCCGGTTTCCCTTCGAGCAGCAGCGCCGCGACCTCGCCGTTTCTGCATCCCGATAGACAGAATACGTCGTCTGTGTACCGGTCCAGCAGCTCCATGCCGGCGGCGGCACAGCCCTTCTCATGTGAAAGCTGGGCGCGGGTGATGATCTTGCACAGATTCGAGTATCCGGCAAGGCTTTTCGCCAGAAGGACGATGTGATGGCCATTCTCAAGAGTCATCTCGACCCCGATGATCGGCTTGATACCGACCTCCCGGGCATATTTGTAGAATCTGACGGCTCCGTAAAGACCGTTGTGGTCGGTGACCGCCAGGGAGTCGCAGCCGACCTCCTTTGCCCGATCTACCAGTGCCTCGATAGAGCTCCCGGCATCCAGGAACGAAAAATTCGAATGTACGTGCAAATGCGTGAAGGACATTTTACCACCCAGATTTGACTAAATCAGCCCGCCTTGGTATCATCGCAAGTAGAGAGGTGGCGATATAATTGACATTTCCGGTTATCGTCCACGAAAGCGAATACGGCTTTGATGTCTCATGTCCGACCCTACCCGGATGTGCCAGCCAAGGACAAACCTACGAAGAAGCCATCGAGAATATCAAAATTGCCATCAAAGAGTACCTCGAAGCTATAGACATTGTTGAGAAAAACAAGTCAGCAGGCTCAAAGCTGGTCCTCGTCGAGGTAACCAGCTAATGCTCTTCACCGACATCTCGCCCGCACGCGCGCAACGTGCGTTTGCGAAGATCGGCTTCAAAGTAATTCGACAAGGCAAACACATCGTAATGTCGGATGGGCAGCGATATCTGACCATCCCTCGACATAAACCACTCAACCCTTATACTCTCAGAACCCTGATCCGCGCAGCCGGCTTCACTGATGAACAATTCAAAAAGCTTCTCTAGCAGACAAAGCTGTTCCAAATAATGACCCTTGGGCACGGAGTCCAACTCGCGGATTCAAGAATCGCTAATCCTCCACCCGCTCCAGCAGCCAAACCATCCTCCGGTGATCGTAGCAGAGTTCGAAGATGCCGCCGCCCTCCACCTGTACACGGAAGAAAGTCCGCTCGCCCTCGTCGTCCCACCACGCGCCGACGAGCCGCCAGCACTCCTGGACGGCGGTGATGCGGTAGAGCCTACCGCGCCACCGAAACGCCGCCGGGGCGTGTCTTCTCCTGTCGAGAGCGATTTGAGTTGGACGATGGATCAGTTTGTTCATAAACCTAAAAGTAGAACACAGATTACACAGAAACCCACAGAGGGCACAGAAAGAGATCCGGATTTTGTAATGCGTGAGGGACACCTTCCTTACGTTTTACGTTTTTTACGCATTACGTATCGCGAGGTTTTCCCTCCATTCTGTGCTTCTGTGTTTCACCAACCATATGCGAGCGCGCGCTCGCCGAAGCGGGCCCGGATTGTTTCCACTACTGCGTCCAGCCTCATTCGGCGCTCTACGTCACCCGCGAAGCTGAGCTGGATTCCCCCACCCGATTTCAAATCGCCAAGCACCAGCCCGAGCGACTTGATCCCCGCTCCCCGCATCCCCCCATTCGTTGGGGTGGGAGTTGAACTCTCGCCCCTCTTCGTTGGGGCTGGAGTTGAACTCCAGCCCCAACGGGGGAACCCGTCCGAACACCCGTTGTTGGAGCCGCCCCTCGATACGTCCCCTGCGGGGACTACTCGGGGTAATTGGGTTCTTGGAGATTCCGAATAAGCAGAAAGTCCGTCTTTCCTGAGTAGGTCGGACCCTCGGACCGTATCGAAGGACGAGTCACGCACTTCAAGCAACCCCATCATCTGTCTGAAGATTCGGCGGGCGCCGGTGTATATACCATGCGCTGAAGACACGGGCGACTTTGGAGTGTACGAGCGTCTGACAGCGGGCAGCCTTTCGAATTCCAACCTCAACGTCAGCATGCCGGCCTGCTTGTCCTTCTGCCGGAGCTTCATCGCCAAGCGGTCACACATCCGAAGGAGATATGCCTCGACAAGCTCCGGCTCACACGGCTCGTCTTCCTCGCAATAGAACGTATGTTCGGTGCTAATCGTCGTCGGCGGGTACAGCGCCATCACACGGCTGTGGTCAATCCCCAGGGAAAGCCTGCGCAGCCTGCTCCCCAGGGCGCCGAACTGCCTGATCAGCAGTCGCTCGGGGATCGCCGCCAGCTCGCCGACCGTCGTCACGCCGAGGTTGAGCAGCCGCTTCTCGATCTTCGGCCCTATCCCCCAGAGACGGCCCACCGGGAACGGAGAAAGAAACTCCCGCTCCGACCCGGGCTCGATTTCCAGGCATCCGCTCGGTCCGGCGGCGGAGGATGCCGCCCCGGACACCAGCTTGTTCCGCGCGACGCCGACCGAGATGGGCACGCCCACTTCCTTCTCCACTTTGCGCCGGACCTCCGATGCGATGGACTCCGGCGAGCCAAAGAGAGAGAAGCAGCCGGTGACGTCCATATACGCCCTGTCGAGCGACTGCGGTTCCAGGAGCGGTGAGTATTTCGAGAGGATGTCCATCACCGCATCGGACGCCTCCCTGTAGACATCCCAGCTCGCCGGGACGAAGATCCCGTCCGGGCAGCAGCGTCCGGCATGCCGGGCGGTCATGGACTCGCGCGCGCCCTGAGCCGCCGCCTCCCGGGATGCGGATACGACGAACTCCGCACCGCCGGAGTTGCGAGTAACCACGACCGGCTTCCCAGCAAGCTCCGGCTTCCTGAGCTGCTCCAGCGACGCGCAGAACGAGTCCATGTAGAAGTGCATTACCGAACGCATGTTCGCATCTATTCCTTACCCCTCGACGAAAGATTCGCCGAGGTATCGAGCGCGTAAAACGTAAAGCACAAACCCCAACCCCTTACGTTTTACGCATTACGGTCCAACGTCTACCTCCCCTACCCTCCGACACAGCGTCCTATTAAGATTATAGGCATCGAACATATGTTTGTCAAGACATTTTTTCGCCGTCTCCTCGAAAATAAACACCGATTTTTACCTACCCACCACGCAAAGCAATCGTCTTCTCACGGACCTAACCCCCTGGCCCCCTTCCCGACGCTGGAAGGGGACAATGATCGCTCCCCTCTCCGTATCGGAGAGGGGCCGGGGGTGAGGTCAGTCACGCCCAAGGCCCTGCCCTCACTGATCGAAAGCACGCCCAGGAATGAATTCCTGGGCTAGAGATGAGCAAAACCCTCCGGGTTCGGAGTAGGGCAGGACTTTGCTGTTGCCTAGCCCAAAGCCACCGCCGACGATCTCCACACGCACCCTCGCCGTGGGACTTCACGCTTGCTGACAGTGCCAGCCCGTGACCTCCCCCCGCCTGAGGCGGGCCCCTCCTTATCCAAGGATGGGACTCCCGGAGATGTCCCCCTTATCAGGGGGACCGGCCCGATCGGATCGGGACGAGGGGGTCTGAGACTCCGCTACCCAGAATCATGAACTGCTTCCCGTCACCCGCCGATTGACAGGCCGCTCTCTTATTGGTAGAATCACGCTTGGGGTCGAATAAGGGACACGACTTGCTGTTGACTGTACGCCACAAGGAGGAGTCGCGCAGTGAGTACACCGATAATCGTCGCAGTGATCGTGGGCGTCGCTACTGTCATCGCGGCAATCATAACGACCTTCGCGAGACGCAAGCGAAGAGATGCCGACGGTGCCGGGAAAGCAAGGATCGGCAACGTGAAGGCGGGGCGGGATGCTGTCGTCGTCGGGGGCGATGCGTTCCTCTTTCGGGAGGAGGTACGCGAGGATCGATTTATTTCGAAGGAGGGCGGCAAACTGGTGATCGAAGTTTCCAAGTCAGTGATATCCGACGACACCCTGCGGCGACGATGGAGCTCGTTCGACACGAAGTTTCTGTACCGTTGCATTAAGGACACGCCGAGGGGCATGACATTCGACGGGGAGGCGTTTCAGGAGTTCAGGAAGCCCGAGAACGATCAGCTGTTCGGGCTGGGCGTACAAGGTGTACACGGGCTGCTGCAAGCGGATTGGCGACGAGACGGATAGCGACTACGCGGCGTTCAACAAGATTGCCCAGATCTACCTCTCTGCAAGAATGACTCTCCGCGGCTGATGCTCCCTGCTCCCCGCCTAGGATGGGCGATCTGATAGCACATCACGTGCGCATGCTGTCGACGCCGGGACGGTCGCCAGGAACACGTGCGTCTGTGGCTCGGGTTGACAGAGGTCCGTCCGGTTGCTAGAATCGGGAGTAGCAGTCAGCGACAGACAGTAGCTTAGTACTGGTAGTGCCACTCTGAACCATAGGATATTCTCACATGCTGAACGTGCCCCCAGTAGATATGGATAACTACCTCAAAGACGTGGATACAGCGTTCCTGTTCGGAGCCGGGACTTCGGCGCACATGAGGCTGTCACAATCCAAAAACAGCGCGTGCGTTCCGACGGACACCTCCTTCTTCGAGGTAGTGAAGGACGATGTGCTCGAAGAATGGTGCAGTGAGCGGAAGATCCTCAGTACTGCGCAGCGGGCATGTGAGCGAGTGTTTGGTGCATTGAGGCACGTCGGTACATCCAAGGAACAACTGTTCGTGCAACCGGGCGAGGAATATCCAGAGGTGCGGCTGGAAGAGGTATTCTGCCGGCTGGAGATGTTGAGAATGCTCGGCCGGTACATATGTGCGCAGAAGGAATTGGCGGAGCGTTGGGATCATCCAGTCGAAGCGCTGCGGGACCTGATTGCCATAGCGATGGCGCATGGTCGGCCACTTAGCGCCAACCTTCACGAGCCCGGTTATATGGACTTTGCCGGAAGAATCCTAACGCGCCAAAAGGAGAAACCGGCCAACACCTACGCCGTTCTGAGCCTCAATTACGAGATAGGACTGGAATCTGCCATCAAGAGCTGGTTTGACGCCGACTCTACGTTTAGTGAGACACGGTTTAGTGAGACACGGAGAATCGCGAAATCGTTGGGGCTCCATCACATCGGGACGCAGTGGTTGTGCCACTACGCACTGCCAAACAGACCGGCTATCCCAACGAGCGAGGCCATGCCGATACTCAAGCTTCACGGCTCATGCAACTGGGGATTCTGTCCCGAGTGCGAGAACGTCAGACATGTGGAGATGGAGATCGGTTCACAGGGTGCAAGATCGAGACACTAGTTGGTCGCGCCGATGATCGCCAGGCATGCCATTGGCACTGTGCAGATCATCCCCTCCTGCCCCGATACGTCCCCCATATCGTTCCGCCGACCTGGAACAAGTGGATGGGCGATTACACAATGCGGCATATCTGGAGGCAGGCACATGGTGTCCTGAAGGTTTGTAAGAAGCTCTTTGTGATTGGAACATCGCTGCCGGATACAGATATGCACCTCCGTCACCTGTTCCGTGTGGCTTTTGCGCAAAAGAGCAAATGGCCGGAGGTGTACGTAGTGAACCCAATCAAGCAGGAGGGCAGAAGCGGGTACAAGCAGAGGGCAGAGGAGACAGTCGGAATGAAAATCCCCGAGGACAACTGCTTTTGGGAGCGGTTTGAGGAGGGAAAGACGCTGGACTGGATTTTCGAGAGGGTGCACGAAGACAGCGACTGACGCTACCATGAACCTTGGAATCGATGAACTTCTGGGAAACCCGAACCTCAGGAAGCCGCTTGAGGGGCGGCGGGTCGCGCTGCTGGGGCATCCGGCTTCCGTGACGCGCGAATGCCGGCACACCCTCGATGCGCTGATGGACAAGCCACGTCACGAGCAAGGTAAACACTGAATGCAAAAACAGTCCTTTGATGAAAAGCTTGCCCGGCTGCACGATATCGCCGGTGGCCCCATCTCGGACGAAGCTGTACGTGCTCTCCGCGACACTCTCAAGGGCTCCCAGGTCGTATTGGTGGCTCTTGCCGCGGAGATCGTAGGCAACCGCCGCATTGAGGATCTGGCGCCGGACCTGGTACGTGCGTTCAACCGGTTCATGACCGGTCCGGACAAGGGGTGCCAGGTGAAGATCGCCGTCGTGAATGCCCTGAACCGGCTGGAGCATCAGGCCGATGATGTGCTTCTGCGTGGAATCAAGCACGTGCAGATGGAGCCCGCCTTTGGCGGGCCTGTTGATGCCGCCGCCGATCTGCGTGCCGGGTGCGCAGTGATGCTTACGAATTTGCGGCATCCGGAGGCACACACCGAGTTGACTGATCTCTTGGTTGACCCGGAGGTGAACCCGCGGCGGGCAGCCGTGAAGGCTCTGGCCCATCTGGGAACCGAAGGAGCTGAGATGGCCATCCGTCTGAAAGCACTCGTGGGTGACGGTGAGCCCGACGTATTGGGCGAATGCTTCGCCGCTCTGCTGTCAATGTCGCCGGGCAGGTCAATGAGCTTCGTTGCCGGGTTCCTGGCATCGCCGGATCCGGCGGCGGCTGAGCAGGCTGCACTGGCGCTCGGACAGTCGCATGAAGCGGAGGCGTTTGAAATCCTGCGCGAGCACTGGGAGAACAACCTCAGCCCCGAATTCCGCCGTATGTTGCTCCTGCCGATCTCCCTGCTGCGAAGAGATGATGCGTTCCAGTTTCTCATCGGCGTTATAGAGAGTTCCGGCAGCAATCTGGCGACGGAAGCGGTGACCGCATTGGGAGTCTACGCCGATGACAACAGCAGACGCAAGGTGCATGACGCCGTCAAGCGGCGGAACGACCCGTCCGTCTCTGCCGCATTCGCCTGCGAGTTTGGCGTTGCGGATTGATGACCCTTGAGAATACACTGAGGAAGACCTATGAACTTGGGAATTGATGAACTCCTGCAAAATCCGGCGCGTCGGAGGCCGCTTGAGGGGCGGCGGGTCGCGCTGCTGGGGCATCCGGCGTCAGTCACGCGCGAATGCCGGCACACCCTCGATGCGTTGATGGATTGTCCGGACGTCCGTGTGGTCGCTGCGTTCGGCCCACAGCACGGGATGCGCGGCGATAAGCAGGACAACATGATCGAGTCGGACGACTACACCGACCCGCAGCACAATATCCCCGTCTTCAGCTTGTACGGCAAAGTCCGACGGCCCACCGACGCCATGATGGAGACCTTCGACGTCCTTCTCGTGGACCTTCAGGACATAGGCACGCGAATCTACACATACGTCACGACTCTCACGTACATGCTCGAGGCGTGCGCCGAACATGGGAAAGCCGTCTGGATTCTGGATCGTCCCAATCCCATCGGGCGGCCGGTTGACGGTACGATCCTTGAGGAGGGCTGGGAGAGCCTCGTGGGAGCGGGCCCGCTCATCATGCGGCACGGTCTCACACTGGGGGAACTCGCCAAATGGTTCGTCGAGCTAAAGGGCCTCGATGTGGATCTGGAGGTCGTCGCGATGACCGGTTACGATCCTGACGCCGCTCCCGGATTCGGCTGGCCGGTTCATGAGCTTTCCTGGGTGAACCCCAGTCCGAACGCGTCCAGCCTCAATATGGCGCGATGCTTCCCCGGCACCGTCTTATTCGAAGGCACGACGCTGTCGGAGGGTCGGGGCACCTCGACGCCGCTCGAAGTCGTAGGCGCCCCGGACATTGATTTCGACGTGGTACTCACGCGGATGAGTTCTCTCGCGCCGGAGTGGTTAGCCGGGTGTTCTGTCAGATTGTGCTATTTCGAGCCGATTTTCCACAAGCACATCGGGAAGCTGTGTTCGGGGATTCAGATTCACACCGACAATGCCTCGTACCGACATGAGGAGTTCCGACCGTATCGGCTCGGCGCGCTTATCTTGAAGGCGATCCGGCTGGAATACCCCGATTACGAGCTGTGGCGGGAATTCGAGTACGAGTATGAGACCGAACGACTCGCGATTGACCTCCTCAGCGGCGGGACGTTCTTGCGGGAATGGGTAGATGACTCCGGCGCGGGCCCTTCGGATTTCGACGAGCGCTTGGTGAAGGACGAGCGGGAGTGGGCTGAAATCCGAGAGCCGTATTTGCTGTATTGACTGGTCTCAAATGTTGAGGGTGACGCCTTTGTGGTGTACTCGGCGGAATGATGAACCGAAGTCGGCGAGGGCGCCGGGTATGAGGTTAACCACGCCAACCTGCCGCTCCGATGACTTGCCCCCGGTTTTAGTACCACTCAGAGTGTGAGTATTTGTAAGTTACCAATGTTCTCCGGGGGTTGCGCCTCCGGGGGTTCCTCGACTCGATGACGAGCAGCATACTTGGTGCCTCCATCTCAGCACCGGAGTCACGCCGCTTTCGGGAGGTCCTTCATCCCTTCCTCGGCGACCGGGAGCTTGACGATGAAATTCGCACCCTTGCCCAGCCTGGTCTCGACCTCAACTCGACCGCCGTACTTCTCGACTATGCTGCGGCTGACGGACAACCCCAACCCGGTCCCCTCCAACTCCGGCTTTGTCGTGAAAAAGGGCTCGAATATCTTTCCCATATTCTCCGCAGCGACTCCGGGGCCGGTGTCGGCAAATTTCGCAACGACGTACCCAGCATCATCCTGAGAGGTTTCGACTATCAGCTTGCCCCCCTGGTCCTTCATCGCCTGGAACGCGTTGATCGCGATGTTCATAAAGACCTGCTGGAGTTCGCCCTTCTCAGCGTACACGGGCGGCAGGCCCGTGGACAGCCGCTTGATCGTCGCGATCTTGTTGGACTCCTCCTGCATCTCGACCAGATCGAGCGCGCGCTCGATAACCTCATTCACATCCACCGGGCTCAGGATGCCCGACCGCTCAACTCGCGAGAAGCTCAGCAGGTTCTGGACTATGTCGGCGATCCGCTGGGTTTCAGACTTGATGACCTCCAGGTCCTTGACACAAGGATTGCTCGGATCCGTATCCATGAGAAGCATTTCCGCCCTTCCCAGGATAATGAGGAGCGGATTGTTGATCTCGTGGGCCATGCCGCCGGCTAGTTGTCCGATCGAAGCGAGCTTTTCGCTTTGAATCAGGCCCGCCTGTGCCTGCCGCACCTCGTGGAGGGCTCGCCTAAGACTAACGACCTGTTCCTGGAGCTTTCTGTACAGATGCATTCTCTCGATCGCCAGGGCTGCCTGGTTGGCAAGCGTACAGATCGTGTCGAGATCCTCCTGTATAAACTGCCCGCCGTCTACCTTGCCGGCAACCGAGAGCACGCCGAGCGCCTTTCCTCCCACGCTTATCGGAGCCAGCACCGTGGATACATTGCCCTCATTTTTTAGCGAATCGGCAATATCCACCTCATCCGTATCTGAGTTGATCAGTAGGCCTTTCCCGCGATCAACTACCCATTGGGCGATGCTTTGCTTGATTTCCGCCTGCGCTTTCGACTTACCATCTGCGGATAAACTCCGAACGGACAGGCGGTCCAGCTTTCCGCTCTGCTCGTCCGCCAGCAGGATCGATGCGCTCTGCGCACCCGAGATGTCCATCGCCATTCCGAGGAGCAGGTCCAGACCGCTCTGCACGTCGAGATTGCCGGTCAGGTGGTCGGAAATATCCTTCAGCCGCGTTGTTTCAATGCTTCTCCGCTCAAGAAGATCGCTCTGTTTCCGCAGATCGCTGAGAAGCCGCGCGTTGTATTGGCGTAACCGGCGCAATGTATCGCGAAAGTACGCGCAGATTAAGAAGGCAGCAGCCAGCAGTGCGTACCGCATCACCGCGTTATCGAACATGGCGAGCCTATTGCCGCCCGGATCGCGGACAACATTCGAAAGGTCCATGGCGACAACCGCCACGGCGAGCAGAGCAATGACCCCGATGGCGAGCCACCACAACTGCGTCTCTCGTCGCTCGATGGTCCTGTGGTGAGACAGATAAGCTTCCCAGTTGTTCCCATCCTCGACCAAGGCAGACTCCGAAGTAAGAATGTCTACCCTATTATCGGCAGGAACGATGAAGTTATCGAGTCTGGACAAGAGGTGGCCAACCAGTTGGATTGTTGGGCCCTTAGGTTGTTGGTGGTTGGGAGCTTAACGATACCAGGAAATCCTTCAATGGGCCGAAGACGAAACTATACGCCGCGTCTATCTTTCCTTCGATGCCGTCCAGAGCTGTAAAGGGTTCGCGATGCTGTACGTCCAGCTCCAGATAGAGTTGGGATGGATCATTGAAAAACGGCTCGACCCGCAGCTCGTGGATGCCCTCACGATGAAGCACTATGCGCAGCCCGGTCCCCTTTCGCCCCGGCCCCAGCAGTTCCCACTGGCTGTCCGATATAGCGAGTGCCCGCGATTCGATGAACCGCGCCGCCTCGTCCGGACCCGAGAGGGGGAGGAAAGCGGTCAGCTTGATCCCGAACGTCAGGAACTGCTGGATGTTCAACCTCTCACGCACTATGCCGAATATCTCCAGGCATTTCTCCTTGCTGGACTCGAAGTGAACAACATTTTCGTTCACCTGAACGCGCGCCTGCTGGACGAAGCAATCGTTCCCCGGGTTCGCCATGCGTATGCCGTCGGGGAGATGCTGCAGCGTCTGATACGGAAACCGCTCCGTGATGATGGCATACAGGCGATTCAAGTTAACGCCTTGCAGCGGAAGTGGCCTATAGAGAAGCCCGGCGGTCAACCGTCGGCAGCTTATCAGTTCAGGGTTCATCGCATGTCTCCTATTCGCACGACCAGCCGCAGCTCAGCCAGGATTGTGGGACGGGACAATTGTAACACCGACTCATGTCACGGTCAAGGTCATGTGCAATTCGACCTCCGGGGCTGTCGCAGGGTTCAGCGCTTCCGCCTGCCGCGAGACGGCTCTCTCAGCAGCCGCACCATGACACAATCGGCCTCACGCGAAAAACACTAGGAGAATCAAGTGCATTTCCGGCATTTTTGGGTAAAAGCAAATGAGCTTTGCGGCAGAACCCCGGTTGGCAAGAGGTATGCCATGTCAGTTTTCGCCATCAGCTCGATGGCAAGCTGCTCCAGAGGAACCGCCGACACCAACAATCAGACTCTTCTGCAACCGCGCGAACGGCCAGTGTGCGAAAGGGGGTGATTGACGATGACAAAGCCGGAATTGGTCAACACAGTTGCCGAAAGGACTGGAATGAAGAAGGTAGACGTCGGCAGCATGCTCGATGCCGTTTTCGAGTCCATTACCGACACACTCGGTAAGAAGGAGCAGGTTTCGATCGCGGGTTTCGGTGTCTTCGATACGCGAACCCGTGCCGCGAGGATCGGCAGGAACCCCAGAACTGGCGAGCGGATCACGATCCCGGAGACCACAACTCCTGTTTTCAGAGCGGGGAAGAGGCTGCGATCCGCCGTCGCCGGGTAAACAATGACGCCTTGACAATCCGTCTCACACCCAATGCACGCCAGCACAAAAAGGGAGGCCGACCGCCTCCCTTTCTTGTCGATTATTCTCGGAATATGACGCCATGTTCAGGACAAGTAATGGTAGTGCCGGCGCGCACGCTTGCCATCAGGACGTCTAGCCGCTCGTCGCAGTTGGCATGGGGGCAGGGAACCTGGTCCTGGCCCTGCTGCAAAGCTTCGATGACTTTCCAGACCTCCCGCGCGTAAGCGTCTCGCGTCATCCTCATCCCCAGCACTCCTCTCGGCTTCCATAATGGAACCGGCGTGCCGGATTGCCGTTCTAAACAGCGAGCAACGTCATGCCGTATCATCTCTGGGCACGGCGGGACACAATTCATACTATCATACGGCGAACACCACTCCAAGGGAAACCTTCTCAAGCAGCGGCGGATGAGCTTGGTGGCCCAGCTCCTATCAGCCAGCTTGCCGGCCGACGCTGACTAGAAAAGTTATACCCAGTATCCAGTGGCGTCATTCAGATCTGAGACCAAGAATTCGGTGCGAACGCGCGTTTGACCCCAAGTGCCGGGTCTGATATACTGCCGATGGCAGGGCGATCCACTCTTAGCTCTGCCTATCGGGGGCCGAATGCCGTCGCAGATCAACTCCGTGAAACACCGCCCCGCTGTGCTCACCGGCATCGTTTCGCTGTGCGCCATTGCGCTGTTTCTCACCGGCATCGCCATCGCCCCACCCCCGGAGCCCGCGTCCGGCGCAAGTTGGATATGGCATCCGGACCGCCTGAGCTCCCCGAACACGCGCGTATACCTGGCGACTGCGGTAGAGATTCCCACGGACGTCGCAAAAGCTACTCTCACATGCACAGCCGACAACGAGTACGTCTTCTTCATCAACGGCCACGGGGCCGGCAGGACTCCCGGCGACGGCGCCTCTGGGGATTGGTGGCGCTCTTTCGATCGAACTGATGCCACCAACCTGGTCAACAGTGGCTGGAACGTCCTGGCTGTCGAGGCCTACAACGTCTCCGGACCGGCCGGGTTCATCGCCAGACTGGAAGTTGAACTCACTTCGGGGGAGAAACTCTCCTTCGTGACCGACGAATCCTGGTCAAGCGCGACCGAGAAGCCCGACGGGTGGCCGGTTTCCCCCACCCTTCCCTTCGGCAAGGCCGCACGCAGCCTCGGACAGCCCCCGGTAACGCCGTGGGGCAGAATAGCGGCGCCATCTCCTTTCGGAGCAATCATAGCCCGCTCGCGCCCTGAACTCAGAAGGGAAATGATCCTTCCAAAGACTGTTCTGGAGATCCAAGGCCGGTCAGATGGCGTCAAGGAGGTGCAGAAAGTCCTCCACGCTGACGGCCGGGCTGCGGAGATAAACCTGCCCGAGGGCGAGACTGCATCCATCGTGCTCGATTTCGGCAGGGAGGTCGTCGGCTACTTCAGAACGCAGACCTCCGGCGGGTCGGCAACTCTCGATCTCGCGTATGGCGAATCCCTCAGGGAATGTCTTCAGGCGAACCCGTTCCAGCCGGTTGAGCGCCGGACTGCCCAGGCGCCCGAATGGAAGTGGATTGACACTGAGCGCCATGCCTTCCGGTACCTGAAAGTTACAATGAGCGAGTGCAAATCCCCGCTGCTGGTAGATTATTTCGGACTCGATTCCGTCGGCTATCCAGTGGAGAACAAGGGCGGCTTCCGGTGTTCGGACGACGTTCTGAACCGCATCTGGGAGGTCGGGCGGTATACCACCAGGCTGTGCATGCAGGACCACTACGAGGACGGCATCAAGAGAGACCGCCGCCTCTGGATAGGCGACCTTCGCATAGAGGCGCTTTCGGGATACTACGCCTTCGGGGACTACGACCTCGCACGGCTGGATCTTCTTCGCACAGCGAGAATCCAACTGGCCGACGGTTCCATCCCGGCTGTAGGTCCCGGTCCATCTTCGCTGATCCTGCCGGACTACTGCGCGTACTGGGTCTCCACGCTGTGGGAATACTACATGCATTCCGGCGACAGGGCGCTGGTGGAGCTCCTGTACCCGAACGTCCAGCGCCAGATGCAGTGGTTTACCCGGCAGCTAGACCGGAACTCGCTGATCCGCGATGCCGATCGGGGAAGCTGGTGGTGCTTCATTGACTGGGCGGACATTGACAAAAGAGACCAGGTGACCGCTCTGGAATCAATCTACTACCACGCGCTGATGTCCGCGGCTGAGATCGCCCGACTCGTCGGCGATGCAGAGGGCGCCGCCGAACACCCCGCCCGCGCAAAGAGGGTCAAACGGTCTGTCAACAAACTCCTGTGGCTGGAGGACGATGGCGCATACGCGGACTGCCGCACGGCATCGGAAATCAGCAGCCGAATAACGCAGCAGACCAATGCATTGGCCGTGCTCTTCGGCGTGGCCGGTCCGGATCGGTGGGACAGCATCCATCGCGCGGTTTTCGACCAGAAGACGGTTCCGCCGACCACTACCCCCTACATGAACTTCTACGTCACGAAGGCTTTATTCCGCACGCACCGCGACCAGGATGCCCTCGACCTGATCCGGGACTACTGGGGCGGGATGCTCGCAAGAGGGGCAACGACCTACTGGGAGATATACGATCCGCGGAAGCCCGCGGACTTCGTGCCGGATTCCGACATGAGCTTCTGTCACGGCTGGTCCGCCGGCGTGACGTCCATCCTGCCGGCCGAGGTAGTCGGGATAAAGCCGGGGGCGCCGGGATTCAGGGAAGTCGCCATCGTCCCACACCTTGCGGACCTGGACTGGGCCGAGGCGCGCGTCCCCACCCCGCACGGCGATGTGTTCGTCTCATGGAAGCGTCAGCGCCCCCTTGTAGGAGGGATTTCCAAATCCCGATCCCACAATTCGAATCGGCGATCGGAGTCGCCTCCTACAAGTGCCGGGCTGACAGGGACGATCGAGCTCCCACGGAAATCCTCCGCGGTGATCGGCGTGCCGGGAGATCCATCAAGGATGCGGGTGCGCCTCGATTCGCAGACCGTCTGGCAGGACGGGAAGCCCGTCTCGCCGCGCCCTGCCGGCGTCACCGGCATCTGGACGGACGGCCGGTACGTGTTCCTCAAGCTGGGCCGCGGAGGGAACTTCACGGTTTCGGCAGACTAGTGCGGAAACGATGGCCGCCGATTGGTCAATTGTATGTCTATGCGAGCACAGGATTGACAAGCTCCCTAGATAAGCGTACAATGCCAAGGTAAGCAGCAATTGGCAAAGCTGAGTCGGATCAACTGAGGCACCGGGACGAGGGAGCACAAGGGGTGTGGTGAACTTGGAGGAGAGTACGTTCCTACAACTAGTGTACCACAACTGCCAAGACTGCATAAAGATGATGGACCAGAAGCTCACGGTCCTGGTTGCAGTGCTCGCTATCCTTATCACGGTAACGGGGAGCTATGGAAACAACCTTGCTAGCGCGTGGGTGGAACTCCCAACGTGGCCAGCTCGCGTGCTGGCTATCGTATTGGGGCTAGTCGCTCTCCTGATGCTGATCAGCTTGTTCTTGTGTGGGTTGGCACTCCTACCACGGAAACCGAAGCCGATCCGTTTCGCTGAGGGAAAGCCTTGCGACCGTCGTATCGGGCACATGTTCTGGGCGTTGTCAATTACTGACCGGCAGCGCTATCCTACGTTTGAGAGCTACGCTGCTGCAGTTCATGATGCGCCGGCTGAAATCCGACATGCGGAGTTGGCATACGAGACAATGGTGGTCGCTGGCATTCTCGCCAGGAAGATCACTAATGGCGGACTGGCTATCAAGCTGTTCATAGCCGCCCTGCTGCTGTTGGCACCCGCTCTGTTTTTTCTACCATACGTGCACAGCCAGGCACGCATTCCATAGGAGATGGCTACATGAGCGTGTCGTTTGAGCAAGTCGAGAGCTTCGCAGAGGACAGATTCAGGTTAGTGCATGAGCGCTCTCTACACATCAAAGAAGCTTTGAGAAAAGCCATAGCTCAAGAGGGAAGAGTGACATCAATCGAACCTTTTCAGGATCGGCTTGGCCATATCACCGATTTTGAGCAGCTGACTTGCTGCCCCTTGTTCATGGACATACGCAACTCGACCACACAACTTAGTCGCCACGGGCCCAAAGTGGCTTACGTAGTGGGCCATACCTTTCATGCCACAATGGGATATATCATCGAGAACTCAGCGACTGGGAAGCTTGTGGACTACACTGGTGATGGCGTTTATGCTCTGTTTCTCCCGGACGATGAGCACAGCATCGAAAAGGTAGTAGCAGATGCGGGGCTGACGGCTATTCGCATGATGCAGGCCGCCTCTTATATAGTGAATCCCCTGATCGAACGATGTCGAGACATATCAGACGCAGGGGTGGTTAACGGCTTCGCCTACGGAATCGGCCTCTCATATGGCCCGGTGATCATAACCTACATTGGCTCAGAGTACTACAGGGGCATCGTAGCCATTGGAGAGTGTGTTAACCGGGCGCACGGGTTCTCGAACGGGCGTAACAGAATAGTCATTGCTGCGGAAGTCTATGAGCGCTATCCGAAGTCACAAGAAGGTACGGTTGTAATTGAACAGAATGTGCCTGGTAGTTACGACATAAGATGGAAGCCGTTCAAGTGGGAGTAAGTACAGGATGAGGATGGGCGAATGAACCTGGCAGATCTGCGTGAAAGCCTAAGCGAGGAGATGCGAGCCGTAATGGCGCCCGAGTTCAGGGTGTTGCCCATTGAGACCACCTCGGCCCCGAATCTTGAAGATCCGTGTATTACTTATGCCAACCTGGATGCTAGGGAGATGAAGTGCAGAACTATCGAAACATGCGTGCTGCACATCGACATTCGGCAGTCCACAAAGCTGACCCTTAAGCACCAGCTATCTACTCTCGCAAAGCTCTACTCTTGCTTCGTTAGAATGATGGCACGCTGTGGGTCCTACTATGGCGGGCAGGTTCGTAGCATCGCTGGGGACCGACTCATGGTGGTCTTCGACGCGGAAGAATGCTTTCCCAAGGCAATCAACACCGCCGTGCTAATGAACTCGGTGAGTAGATTCGTACTCAACACAAACTACCCGCGCAATAAAGTAAGGTGTGGCATAGGGATAGACTACGGCAAGATGTTCGTCATTAAGGCTGGGGTGCGTAGAGCTGGCCAGGACAACGCTGACTACAAGTCACTAGTCTGGCTTGGCCGTCCTGCCAACATCGCGTCCAAGCTCACAGATGCGGCAAACCAGACTTATGGGGGTACATGCGGTGCTCCATCTCCCCCAACCCCCCCTATTCTCGTGACAGAATCTGTGTGGAAAGGATACGTCCGGTTCCGTTCAGCCAACGCAACTGGCCAAGTGGGCAAGTGGTGTTCAATTGGCATTGGGGTTCCAGGATATTTCGGGAAGATCCACGGAGGAAACATTCTCAACCGAGTCTTTATACCCCGGAAGCAACCGCCACCCAAGGTCGTGCCAAAGGACCCCCGCTTGCGCTGGCGTTAGCAACCGCGCATTCACCTGTGCAGGTAACCCCTCGCGTCCGCCTGGTTTTGTCGCCATGAGCGCGTCGCTCGCCTAAGGCGAATCGGCAGCGAATACTGGGCATTACGCCTTCCGGGTTACGTTTTGCGTTCCCGCTTCTGCGGATCACCTATCCAGCATCCACAATCCCCCCTTTCCCCCACTCTCCCATTCCCATTCTCCGCACCCTCCGTGTCTCCGTGGTGAATAGAATTGGCCGGCATGGGTCCGGCCAGTACAAGATCTTACGTTTCACGTTCTACGTTTCACGCATCCAGTATCCAGCATCCAGAATCCGCATTCCACACTCCGCATTCCGCGCAGTTGCGCGCCGCTGCTGAAACTGCTAACATTATCGTACATCCGGTGAAGAAAGAGTCGTACGTTGGCTGACGGGGCTGCCGCTGTAATAACTTCGAAAAGCTCTCGACACGGACTCCATGCTATCCTGCAGGTCAGGGAACTGCCGGCGCTGGTGTTCCTGTTCCTGCTTGTGGCGGGGATCTGGGCCACGGCACCGAACTTCGGCTCATCAACCAATCTGCTTGCCATCGCCCAGGACATGGCCATCGTCGGCGTGATGGGCGTCGGGATGACGATGGTCATACTGACGGCCGGGATTGACCTCTCAGTCGCATCCATCCTCGCTTTTTCGGCGGCGGTGATGGCGATGCTCATGGTCGGCGGCACGCACATCTGGCTCTCGGTGCTGGCCGCGCTGGCAGTGGGAACCGCCTGCGGGATGGGCAACGCGATCCTGGTTACCTGGCTCAGAATTCCCCCGATTATCACGACGCTCGGCACCATGGGGATACTGCGAGCCGGGGTGACCCTCTACACTGGGGCGAAGTGGATCGGTCCCCTGCCCCAGAGCTTTCAATTCGTAGGCACAGGGTGGACACCGGTCGTCCTTCTGGCGGTCGTCACCGTTGCCTTCACTCTCTTTCTGTCACAAGTCCGGCTCGGAAGATACGTCCATGCGGTGGGAGGAAACGAGGAGGCGGTTCGCCTCTCCGGCATCCGTGTGAACAAAGTCAAGTTCGCGGTCTACGCGCTGAACGGGCTGCTAGCGGCGGTCTCGGGGTTGATCCTCGCATCCTCGATGAGTTCCGCGCAGTCGAACATGGCGATGGGGTACGAGTTGAGCGTCATCGCGGCGGTGGTGATCGGCGGAACAAGCATCACCGGCGGAAAGGGATCCGTGCCCGGCACGATTGCGGGCGCCGCGATCATGTCTGTACTCTACAGTGCTCTGATTCTGCTCGGCGTCTCGAAATACTGGCACAAGCTCATCATCGGCGGCGTCATCCTGGCCGCCGTGCTGTTCGATAGATTACGATACGTACGCGAGCGATGATGTCCATACTGAAATCAAAGGAATCGGCGGTGTTTGCGCTGTTTGTGGTGGTATTCGCCACATTCGCTGTGCAGACAGAGAAATTCGCCACCTCGGACAACTTGTTTAACGTCGCCCGGCAGTACTCGGAGCTGGCGGTAGTATCCATTGGGCTAACGCTGGTCATCATCACCGGCGGGATAGACATATCGGTGGGGTCGGTGGTAGGTCTGTCGTCGGTGCTGCTCGGGATCTTTGCCATCGTCTTCGGCCTGAACATCTGGATCGCGTGCATCCTGGCGGTCCTCGCTGGGCTGGCGTGCGGGACGATCAACGGGCTCGTGATAACGAAGGCGAGGGTTCAGCCCATAGTCGCCACTCTGGCGATGATGAGTGCCGCCAGGGGGCTGGCCTACGCACTTACCGAAGGGTACTCGCGCTCCGGCTTCCCGGATTCGTTCGTGGCGCTGGGACAGAATGCCTTCGGCCCGATTCCTTGGGTTGGATCCATCCCATATTCGGTGCCGGTGGCGCTGGCCTTGGTGATATTCGGAATCGTGCTGCTGCGCAGAACGGCATTGGGCCGCGGCATCTATGCGGCAGGCGCCGCCGAGGAGGCCGCCCGCCTCTCGGGCATGGATGTCTTCCGGCTGAAACTCTTCGCCTATTCGCTGACCGGCCTCCTGTGCGGGCTGGGCGGGGTGATGATGACCGCCCGGATGGCATCCGCCGTCCCCGATGCCGGCGCGGGATTCGAGTTT
>Ga0114930_10001448_pt1 | contig 22658 bp, 22 predicted proteins | sample AnhtaG_FD_87300 | JGI IMG/M metagenome (GOLD analysis project Ga0114930, IMG submission 87300) | Deep subsurface microbial communities from Anholt, Denmark to uncover new lineages of life (NeLLi) - Anholt_01485 metaG | ecosystem: Environmental > Aquatic > Marine > Oceanic > Sediment | place... | reverse complement strand
ATGTAGTGATGAGCAGACAGGAATCTTCTTCGAATATTCCAAGGGATACAAAAGTTCAAGATTATGTTAATATAGATAACCAGCCCGAAATTGTTATTGATATAATCGAATTATAATTAATAGACACCCAATTTCCATCCAGTAGTTTCTTATTGATACCTGAAGTTTATATGGATTAAAGAAAGCTCCAAGCATACAAATTATCGGAACGAAAGAATATAATGAATTCCACTACATTAATTCAAGGATAGACTTATATTGTATGAAATGTGAATCAACTTTAAATATCGAGCAAACAGAAGAGTCACCTTATTATAAAACTCCCGTTAAAACATTTGCAAGTTAGTCGGTTCTGAAAAACCCATTCTTGACCAAATTCTTTTTTATAATCATTATACATATCATTCGAGAGAAATTTGCAGTTTTCTTTCTTTGCGATGGCTAACACAAATTCATCAGCTTCCTTTCCTGCGGGAGCATCCTTCACCACTCCTTTCTTTATTAACTCTTCATAATGCACAGGATTATCAACATGATACCCCATGCTTGCATCTGCAATCATTCCAGGTGTGTACCCAAGCGACAATACAGCATCTCTTACTTTTAAAATATTATTTACCTTTAACTTTCCATTTACGTCCTTATCTTCATTTAAGATGTTGGTAATATCTATAATCAAATAGCCTTTACTCTTTTTTTCTTGTACTTCTTCTAATTGGGGTTTTATTGCAAGGAATTGTTCTAAGTTTGAAATGTCATTATGTAATGTTGTTAGGAATTCTTTTTTTATTCCTTGAGACAACAATCTATCAATAATTTTTTCGATGTTTCCTATCTGGGAGAAAATCCATTTTTTAAACTGTGCCCAATTTTGTAAGGAAGGCATCTCGTCTACAAGTATCTGGTCGGTAAGTGTGGATTCAAGAGGAATAGTAACTCGTTCAGGTTCGGAATTAGTGCTGAGCGGTTCAAAGGTTGGTAAAGGTGGGGTATCTTGGCGGATTCCTAACTTAGTAAAGATCGTCTCAAGATCATCCATATCTGAGTCTGTTAAAGTGTATTGAGAGATGCTCATCTGAAGCCATTTATCTATAAATTTTTGGGGAATTCCTTCTTTCCAATGACGATTCCGTAGGTAGTTATATAACTTGAGTGGACTAAACAACTCCTCTAACTCCAAATATTCGGGATTTACTCTTTTACTTCTAAATTCGTGTAACTGTTGGATAAATTCTTTTCCAATACGTTTATTAAGTGAAACGATTATCTCATATTCATTGGAGAAATCTTTGAAATCTTTTCTTGAACCGATTGATGGTGGTTCATAAGAATCGGTTTTTAGTTGAGAAGCGGGTGGAATATTCACTCCAAAATATCGGTTAGTAAAATCTAGGATCTTTTGCCAATATTTTTGTTCAAAGTCTTTTAACAGCTCTGGAAGTCTACTTGATGAACTGTTCTGGTTAACTTCTGTGAAGATTTGTGATGCTACATTTTTGATACTTTGTATCTTGTCTTGTAAAATGGTAATATTTTGTGAACTGGATATAAGATGCTGTTCAAATTCTAAACTAGAACCATTTTCGGTATAATTTACAAACTGATTATTTTTTTTATTGTAAAAAACGAATTTAGAACCGTTTGCTAATACAGGGATAATTTCATTTGAATTTAACACACAGCGAATGTTATCTATAGCAAGTATCTTTTTTACTTTATCCCTATCTAAATTATAAATGAAGTAAAAAGTAGGTGATTGAGAATAGGAATTGCTCGACTCAAATTCTAATATATTTCTTAAATCGTGTAATGCCGTGGATTCTAAGTCAATTGGAGTATGCCCTGCGGTAAATATTTCAAGGGCATGGAGATGTTTCAAATCAACATAGGGAAATATAACTAGGTTTTTCTGCTGAAAAAAAAGAATATTTAAAAATTCCGGGGTAATAAAATCTTCTCCTGAATCCACTTTTTCTCTCACGTAAAAAAAATTTATTCTTGAAAATAATTAAAAATTGCCTGAAGAATAATATGCTTAAAGCATTGGACTACATTCTTACCTTGTAGAGCCTCAGCAGGATATATTACATTTGTACCGTCTGGATATGTTTCTAATAAAGGCAACCCAAGAGCTACCTTAAATTTTGGAATACCGATAGCGTTCTCTAAGTCTCGCTTGTTTAATTGTACTAAATAAGGTATGTTTTTAGGGGATGCGAAGCTCACTAACTCTCTAAAACTTCTTTTGTTCTGTTCTAATTTCTCAGGATCAGAATCACCAATAAATACAATCCCATCTGCGCCGTCTAGTACATACTCTCGAGTCGATAAGAATCGTTCTTGCCCTGTACATGTTACCACATGAGCGATAATATTAAACTTGACATCTCTTAGTGTAAACTTAAATAAAAGATAGAGCGAATCTTCCCATAAGGTTCTTCCTTCTGTGGTCTCAATAGAATATCCTTTCGATAATTTTAAGAGATCGAATTTTTCCCTCAATCGAAAGAAGTTAGTTGTTTTTCCACTCTCCCCTGGACCCCAGTAAACAATCTTAAATTGAAGCATGTTCTCTGAGTCGTTAAAATCGAACTTATCACTCACTTCTAACTCACTTTCATCTTTCTGATGTGTTTCCATTTTATCACCGCTTACCTATTTTTTAATGATGTTTCTAACTAATACTGCCGAGTTTGTCAGAGAAAATTTCTTTCTTTAGCTCTTTAATGTGTTCTTTTATTTCTCTTTCTGACATTTTTAACATTCTTTGGGCTGATTGGTTTTGCTCAATTTCTTCTTTTATTTTCATGGCAAATTTACTGAGCTGAAGGAAAATAACTCCTAAATTCACCTCATTATCGGAAAGTAAAACGACTAATATGTCGCGCTTCCCCTTTTTCTGAAGCTCAACAGCTCCGATTGACTTAACGAACAACCGCATATCATTATAAATTATTGTTGCTCTTTCAAGAGAATCAGATTCAAAAAAATCCTGCCCTTGTCGTGCAACACCATATAGCGCTGCGCCAATAGAACTTAAATCCCAATAATTCAGCTTACGGTCAAAACGAGAATCGATGGCAATAATCTTCGCGTCCTGATCGATTGCAATTAGACCATAGATATATCCTCTGCGAGTTAATTTTCCATAGTTATACCTTATATCATCCAACACTTCAGTTATACTATTCTTATATAACACTTTTGGAATGTGGTTTATCATTTTTAGACCTATTCTATTATATAATTAAGTTACCTAAGAGAATTGAGTAAGAGTATTTAAAGAAAAAAATTTAGAAAAATCTACTTTAATCCTAATTTATTTCGGGTTCTATGAAAAGCATAGGCACTACAATTACAAAAAACTCTTAAATTAGTTTGTATAATTCTTTCTTCATGTTCTTTATCATTTAAATCCGTTACAAATAGAACAACCGCAAGTTGTGTTGTAAACTGAGGTAAAAAGCATTTTCTATCAAGAATATTTTTGAGGATTCTTGCATTTTCTTTAGCTCGGGAGTAGTCAAATATGGGTGCAAATCGATGGAGCTTATGCAAATAAATTTGTAGTTTTCTAAGACTTTTTGTATAGCCATATGTAAATGAATAGCTTCGAAGAAATCTTCTGAGATATATTAAATTCACTAAAAACTTGCTTATTACAGAATGGATAAGACTAACGGGTAGATCGATACTCTTAGCGATAGTCTTATACTCTTGAGATGTTAAAGCTCTGATATTTTGAGGGTGTGAAACAAAACAAATTTCACGAAACAGATAGTTTAGCACGAATTTTTCAACTACTTGTTGTGATCTCCCTATAGTTGTTAATGGTGAAATCCAGGAGTAATCTTTTTTAACTATTTGAGTCATAGTAAATGGGATAAATGTAATTATATCTGAAAAAAAGTAATGCTCAATCTATTTAAATGAAAAAATAAATTAAATAAAAACAATCATCAGATCTACTCTAAATGATCTTATCCAAGGTATGTTGTATTGATTTTGGTCTATCTTGTTGTAACTTAAGAAAATAATCTCTGCATTTTTGGTAGTTAGAAACCAACTTCTCTAAATTATTTTCTACTCGCTCTCTGTTAAGGTGATGTTCCTTGCATAATAAATCTACTACATTTGGTTTGTTAGGGAGATTCCAATAGAAAATATCTGTTGATTTGTTCACTTCAGGAAACAGAAATATTTTTCTTACTGTTTTAATAACTTCAGTAGTTAAAGTGCTAACATCATATTTCTCGCCTATTGACGATATAATATTTTCTATTTGTTTGTGGTTCTTGATATACTTTAAAGCTTTTTTAGGACCTATCCCTTTTATTCCTGGAAAGTAATCTGTGCCCACCAATAAAGCCAAATCAACTAATTGAAATTGATTGATCTCTAATTCTTTCAAGTTTTTTCGCAAATCAACGCTCAATGGAGTTATTTTGGTATAGGTCCATTTTCCTTGAACTTTTCTTCGCAATGATTTTGAAAGATTTTGTATCATATTAGGGCATCCAAACAAAAGCGAATCAAAATCTTGAGAATTGGAATAGTGTGCAATGCCTTCTTTTACTAGATAAGCACATTGAGATTCTGCTGAAGCTGGAGATTCCATATAAGGTAAACCGAGCGCACCTAGTAATTGCTTTGATTCCAATATGATATTTTGCCACATATATTCTTTACTTAAGGCAATTTGTCTTGCTGCGGTCTTATCCCCGCTTTTAATTGCCTCTTCATACCATTTCTGTGTAAACCTAAAATCATTAAGTTGATCTTTTGTAATTAACTTTTTAAGCTCAGAATCGCGACCGTCAAAACAAAAAATAGGGAATATTTTCTTCGTGTAATAGAAATTGATTCGGTACAGAAGGCCATATAAATGCGAAATTGGTCTTTGGGTTCTGTCTAATATCAACCCCGCATAGGTGCCATCTGAATTTTTTCGAGCAAAATTGAACAAACCCATAATGATATTTGGAGCATCGATTGCGATAATTTTTCCTGCTAACGTTTGAAAATCAAGTACTTTTCGTAGTATGATATCTTGTAGTTTAACTCCCATGAATCTAAATTACCTACAAAAATTAATAAAGAAAAAAAAAGGAAGTTTAGAATTGACTACCATCCTTTCATCATATGGTATAATCGGGTTATTAAAGTAAAAATCTTAAACTTCATAATTCACCTTTTTCTAGTAATTAAAGGTGAACCATAGATCATGTGAAAATATTTAAACAAAAAATTAAATTGCTAAAAAAAGAAACTATTCTAATCTAATTTTCATCTTCAAGGTCTTCCATTATGGAATCAAAAAATTTTTTGGCTTTTTCAGGATCTTTAAGTTCCTTGAATGAATCGAAAAAACCACCCATCTCTGTAAAAGCCAATATTTCGTCATCGGGTATGACTCCAATTAGTTTTTTGTCAAATTCCAATAAACAATCTGGACATTCGATTGAGTCTGGATATTCCATAACCTTTTTTGTCTTACATCGAGGGCAATAATACTTTTTCGCCATAGGTCCGATAAAACCTATAAAAATGTAAATGATAACTAAAGATAAGTTGATTATACATATAAAACAATGTGTTGTTAGGATTTTCATTGCATACATATCATACATTGCAAGATAAACCTATTTAAATAAAAATTTGGCTACTAATCGTTTACGTTTTTCCTTTAAAAATAACGAGCTTTTTTTGACTATAATTATAAAAATTTTGTGAATGAGAGAGATGAGAAAAGAAAAATATTACCTTCTTAAACCCGAAAAAAATTCAAAATGGGTAGCCTATACTTTCATAGGTATTATTATTTTTATTGTAATCTACTTCCCCTTCTTTGCGGTCAACTTAAGGTATCAATTAGGCGCCGTATTCTCAAAGATATTCGATACCATTGGAGGGATATGCCTGACTGTAGGGAGTGCTTTAACCATTGCATGCTTATTGAGTGTTTTTACAGGGAGAATTCTTAGATTCAAATATTTTATTGTTGGGATCACGCTACTTTGGGTAGGTTGTTGGTGTACTGGAAGTGTACTCACCATATTAGGGATTACTATGGGGAACGAGACATCAAATCCGGGGTATCACTAAAAAATCATATTTTTTTTTAATGATAAATGTGGAAATATTTAAATCCTGTAGAGGTCCCGCATAGAGCTAATAGTACTACTGATACCACAACAACGCCAATCATTTTATGGCGTTGAAATTGTCCCAGAAAAACCCATCCAATAATCCCTACAATCAGGCCTAACGCCCCTACAAGAGATCCTAATGCAATTAAGAAATCAATCGACTCAGCAACATCATCAAAATAGTCAAATATCATAATGTAACAGTATAATAGCAAAACTATATAAAGAAAAATTTGGGATCGCAACTTTTTCCTTTAAATATTGTGGTTATGTTAGAATTCACTAAAATTTCAAATTTGAGATTACTATGAGAAAAATAAAAGAAATTGGTGCGTGTCCAAACTGCGATTGTGGGCTCATAATGTTTAAAACAAACAATTACAAACGGTTTGTGAAATGTGAGATTTGCGGAATGTCCTATTCGTTGCCAAAACGAGGGACAATTTCAAATTCAGCAATAAACTGTCCAAGAAGCAGGATTCCGATATTAATCGTGGAAAAAGAACAGCAAAAAGCATATTTTTGGACAGATCAGCCCTGTTTTAGCTGTGTTGCCTTTGAAAAATGTAACGCAATTGAGGAACTTGTCAATGAATTTAAGGAATTAGAGGTGTATGGATATTAAAATAGTAAGAAAAGTATCTTTAATACTTCTTTTCTGCTTTTTTTTATGCTCTTTTAGCGTTGTTAGTAATTCGAGTAAATTTCGGGTTAGAGCCCAATTAAGCTCAAATGATCCGGAATTACCGGATAAAGTATATGCGTTCATAGCCCCAAATGATACGCTTACGTTTGAAGATCTGCCTTTACAGAAGTATTATAAATACTATATTTGGGTGGAGATTGTTACCCCTCACAACTGTTCTCTAATAATTACTTTATGGGATCCTGACGGTATGCAATTTGATATCTTTGAAAACGATCTTTTTTATGATCCCGATTCTGGGAGATATTATGAGATTCCCTTTGGTATGGCGTTAGAAGGCAATTATACAATTGAGTTTTCCGTAGTTACCTTCGAAAATCTGAATATGTACATCAGAATAGAGCAAGGTCCTAAGTGTCTTTTTGATATTATTCCGTGGGAAGAGATTGGGGATATGGTTTTGTATAAGGTAACACGATTTTCTAACGGGATGAGTATTTCTCATAACGTTACCTTCAAGACAGATTATATGTATAAATTCTACATTGGGAGACTTTCAGCTATTTCATTTAAAGAAAATAATGAACATAGACTTGATTATACCATTTACGATCCTGACGATTTAGAATATAGGATTTATTATAATGAAAGCCTTTCCCCTATTAATGAGGTGGATAAATTCCTGTTTGGAACAGCGATTGATGGTTTATACACGATAACATTATCTATATACAGCGAAGTAGAATATTCAAATATAGGGTATGCAATAATAGAACATCACAAGATTAGTCATGTGGTAGATCCGAACCAGACAGACCAAGAACCGCCGAACAATACAACCCTTCAAACAAATAAGTTTTCAATCCCTAAAGAATGGACAGCAGGAATTCTCATTGTCGGAGGGATTATAATAGTAGGTGTGATCATCATCATAGTAAGAAGCCGAGAACGAAATTTCGTAAACTTTAAGGAAAGAATTGACCGTTAAAAATAAACAATATTATATTATTTCTATATTTCAAGAATGGGCTCTTTAATTCTAAAAATAAAAATAAAAAAAAAAATTTAGGTTTTTAATAATCCTTTCGCGTTTTTTTGCCATTCAAGAACTTTAGACGTTGATGCGCCACTTAACTTTGCGGATAAGTCATCTGGATCAGCATCTACTAGCGCATCAATCGAACCAATACCAAGAGCTTGTAAACCCTCTGCGATTCCTTTGCCAATACCTTTAACAGAAACTAATGGAGCTTCCTCTGAAGCTGTTTTTGAATCTTTATTTTCATTTGATGGTGTTTCATCTTTTTCCTCATATAGTGTTTCGACTTCAAATTCTAATCCAGGTGATTCAGGAATCTCTACATTATCTGTATCTGCTATCCCTGCTGATGTGATAAAAAATTCACACTCATCAGGAGGGAGATCGGGGGCATCCACAATTACTGCTCGCCTTTTTAGTGAGTTGTTTGATGAAAATCCTTTAGTCTTAAACATGACTCGAAAATGGCACCCATGAGCTACGATATTGCCTCCAATCGCATCGTTGGTTGAGAACATGCCCATCATCTTGACTGCGACCTGGTTAGTAAGCAAAACGGCACAATTATACGTCTCGGCTATCCTTGATAGTGTATGAATAATATTGTTCAAGAGGGCTTGTCGTGGCGCTAATTGCCCAATGCCTACATATTCAACTCTTAACAATGCCATCAGGCTATCAATGATAATCAGTCTTACTCCTCGGGTTTTACAGAGTGTTTCTGCTTTTTGAATCATCTGAGATTGATGATCTGAGGAGTAGATCCTGGCATGATAAATCTGCGATAGTGTCTCATTAGGATTTAAACCGAAACGTTTAGCAATCCGTTTGATTTTCTCTTTCGAAAATGTATTTTCAGTATCAACATATGCCACAGAGGTATTGAGCCCACCTTTCTTTACAGAAAGTTGACTTGTTACTGATATCGTATGAGCTAATGCTGTCTTTCCCGATTTGAAAGGTCCATATACCTCAGTTAATTTTCCTGTTTGGAAGCCACCACCTAAAATTTGATTAAGTCCTGAAGATCCAGTGGTTATGAACTCCACATTCTCATCGATATCTTTTGCTTGTATAAAATCTGTCATTCCTAACGCATTTCGTGCATTCCAAATGAGTTTTTTCGCTGTCTTGTCTCCTAACCCGTCAATGTTAGCAACAGTAGAACCGGGGCTCATCGCTAAGGCTTCTGCGGTACTGATACCGTTATCCTGAAGCAATTTAATCTGACGGGCGTTTATTCCTTTTATCTGATTTAAATCTGCCATATCTTTCTTACATCACCCATTTTATCGGTAATTATACTCTAAATACTACCAATCTATATAAAGAAAAAGTGAGAGTTAAAAAAGAGTGATAAACCAAAAAATTTAGGAGAAAGGGGGCTAAAGCTGGGGATAGGGAAAAATTCGAACTCTATACACGGGAAAGGTAGGCCTAAGACTCTTTTCTAACATAATTTATAATAATACTAAGTTTTTATAAAGAAAAATATTTGTTCTAACTAGAAAATCGAAACCCACCATCCTTTAACTGAAAGTATAATGATGCGTCTTTTTTTCCTATCTCAATGTTCATTATCCTCTCCTTAGAAACTGGCGATTTTTCTAAGAATATATTCACACCTTTAATTCTTTTATATAACGAGTGAAAAAATGGAAGTGTTTTCTGTAGTTTGACATTAAAAGAGACTTCATGGAGCAAAATTAAGGCGATTTTCTCACGCTGGCATCGTAAAATAAGGGGACATACGATATTATTATAAAAATCTTCCAAGATAGAGGTTCTCTTTCTGATATCGTCAACCTTAGAAATCTCAAAACGTAGGTGGTGCGAGATATTATCTATTACAATGAATCTTAAATCAGGAGGGAAAAGATAATTTTCATCTGCGATTCTTTCAAGTAATTTGGTTTGCTCTGAATAAGATGGAATAACCTTACTTGGTGCAATATATATATTATTTAGCAAATAATCGCACTTCTCACTGCTATCCTTATACATCGAAATTAATCTGTTTTTAGGAAATATTTCACTTGCCTGAACCCAGAAACAACTATCCTCATAGACACCGCTATTTGCTAAAGATTGACTGATCAAAAAGAGAGCTAACGAGGTTTTTCCCGTTCCCGATTTCCCAGAAATAGATATTACTGAATGATGCTGATAAATTTTTTCAAATTCTTTTAGAATTACGTTTTGAAAAGTCATTTTTCACTCATCTAATAACTCTAGAACTTCTTGCTTGGTCTGTTCTATTTGCTCTTCATTGTTATTTTCTTTAATGCTGTCGTCATGTACATATCGGGGTTCAGAATTACTAAATAGTTGTTGGAGCATCATTAGAGTCATAATATCATTAAACTTACCATCTTGGTGCTGCGGGTTGCCTTTCATAAAACCAAATACTCCTCCACTCGATCCTGAACGTTTTGATTTGACATATAAATACCCCGCAATGAAAATTCCAATGAAAATAACCGCATAGACAGGATTTTGCTGAAAAAATATAAAAAATCCAATAATCAACACTATATAACAGAATCCTTTCATCTCTTTTACAACCTCATCTTACTCCTCATAATCCATATAATATCGTTCAACCACTTCGGGTTTGAAGCGTCTTCTTATAAGCCTTCTTTTAACCTTAGAAGGGATTCTCCCTTTACGATACCGAATTTTACTGACAAGAATACGTAAAGAGATGAACGAGTATTTTAAGATAATATAACAAAAAATGATGATAAAATAATAGAAAAATTCATAGGGAAAGATAATATTAAGACTTCCAACTAAAGCCCAAGATATCAAAAAGGAAAGGATAACGAGAAAAACCTGATATTGACTGTGAGCAGGATCGTTCTGATACGAAAACTTGAGAAAAAAAAGATCTCCTCTTGAGGGAGATAAGGTTATAAAAATAGACACAATACAAATCCCAACTATAATGCGGATTATGGGATCAAAGAACGGGTTAAATACCGCCTTAAGCAGAAAATAGATTATCCATGTTCCAAAAATTAATGGAGCAAAACTTGTTAAAAATCCTTGTAAGAAAGTCATCTGAAAGGGATGTAATGGAGTTACTGAACCATGAGGATTTGCTTTTGACGAATTTTCGTCTCGGTACTTCACTCTTAAGTTATGAGAAGGAACACCAACTAAAAGATCCATTAGGCGATGTGATACTTCATGCACTATGACACCTACAAAAAATATAAGGTTTATTATGGTGTTTCCTGTCCTTCCTAAATCTTGACTAGTAAGAACGCTTTGTAATAAGTACCCAATGACATAGACAAACGGGAAAATCGCAAGAGCTATAAATAACACTTCTCCAAACATGCATATTAAGAAATTATTCCTATTTAAAGAAAAAATTTTGAAGGACAATTTATGAAGAAAATTGTAACTTTTTTCTTTTTTAACTTTTTTTTTCGTAATCACCAAAATTTAGTTTCTCTGCCGATTAGTATATTACTTAGATGAGGGAGGACTTACAACTAATATGGCATTAATCATTAATATGGTTAATCTATACTCAAAGATTTTTATATGTACAAAAATGTCACTGATGGGTCAAATGAAAAAAGTGGGGTTTTTATAGTTACGTCAATTTTTGATCGAGGAGGAGACGAGCTCTATTCATAATCCCTGATCAAACACAAAGCTTTAAAAAGCAAACTCCGTCACAAAGTTTTCTTAGTGAAAATAAAAAAATAGTGATCAAAAAAATGATGGTATACAAAACCTCAGTTACATTGGATCATACAAATCTTGAATGTGATTTGTGTGATTCTGACGATATTGTTGAGACTGTTGAAGGATATGTGTGTAGGGCCTGTGGAATTGTCCAAACTCTACAAAAACTTCAATATGATCAACCATACAAAGCAGATGTGCTACAATATGCACGAAGATTAGGGAGTACGCAAATAGGGACTAAGAGAGAACGGTTGGGCTCCCCTCATTCTAAATTCTTAAAGCGAATGAGTAAGTACAACAAGATAAACGACAATGAAAAAATTGTTTATACTAAGGCATATAGGGAGATTTCAAGAATCCTTTGCAGTTTAGGTCTGGAAGATTATAATTCCCTTAAAGAAATGGCGATGGTTAATTTTAAAGAAATCCGAGCTAAATTAAGAGCAGGCTCAAAATACAGGAATGTAGAGAAGCTTGTTGCTATTATTCTGTATTTTAGGTTCAAAATTGATAATATCTCAGTGACAAATGTGGATGTATTTGAGAACACAGAACTAACCAAAAAAGAATTTAATGACTTCTTTATGCAAGTTCGCGATTACGTTCCTAATTATCTGATAAGAGATAGACAAAAATATATCTCCCAGAAATTGTTAGAGATTACCAATCATTTTGGGCTTGAGATGCCCTTCTATTTTCTCGCAAAGAAGGTTTTGTATCGTCTCTGGGAAGGTATTAAAAACACTACAGATAACGTCATAGCAGGATTGTGTGCGTCAATTACAGCCCTCTGTGAGTATAAAGAGGAAGTTAGAATAAGTTCAATTTGTGAATTGGTCAATATTAGGATGAGTACTATCCAGTTTCAGGTTAAAAAGAAAATTTTTGAAAGGTTTGGGATTCCAGGATTCTCAACTTTAGTACATTCTGCCGATTTATTAAAAAAGTTTTTAGTAAAAATCGGGCTGATAAATGACAAAGAACCTGAGATCGAATTGATTTCAGAAGAAGTAGAAGATGATGATCTTATTCATGTTCAATTAGGAAATGCAGTTCAGATATTTAATCCCTTAAATGAGCATTATCTTTTTGAAAGTTTTGATCAAAATGGAACGATTACTTACATATACCTTGAGGTGTATAATCATACTAATATCAAGACTAAATTTAAGAAAAAGTCAAAGACAAATGGTGTATGGTTTAAGCTAGCTCTTGAGGAATATTTTCCATCTAAGGGACCTCCGATAACCACTTGACTATAATCTAAAGTAAGACCGCAGGTAATATATATAGTATGTATATAGCATAAGTTTTTCTCTTTTTTTTCTCTATTTTTTCTTTAAATACACCGAGTTATTTTTTATAGAAGTTAACAATTAAACGTGAGTTTTATGCATAAAAAATTTGTTGTAATTGTGTTAATTGTGATTTCTACACTTCTAGGTGTTAGCGGTTACTTTGCGAATACCCAATATGAAGAAAATATACCATTTGAAATTTCTTCTGAGAATGTGAATATGGCTTCAATGACGAATTTTAATAATATTAATTCTGTGTTTGCTGAAAAAATTAGCGATTATGCAACATTTGGCTTTTTTCCCCAGATATATGAACCCTCTTTACAAGCAACGTACTATGGGCTTTATACATTAGAGGCTATAGGAAAGCTGGATCATGTAAATGAAACAGAGATACTAAACTACATTATGAGCACTTATAATTCTAGCACTCATTTATTCATGGACAAATATGCGTATAGGTATCTCGATACTGATTTTACTCAAGATTCTCATTATCGTCCACTTACTTCTATTCTTGAAGTAAACTGTTATGCGATCCTTTCATTAGAACTTTTTAATGCTCTTGATTTAATTGATATAGACGCATCAATGAACTTTATATGGAGTTGTTATAATCCCCTCACATCTGGGTTTATTGGGCAATCTTACAGTCCTTCCTTAGAGTATTATGCGAAAATCTCTACAATGGACAATACATATTACGCAATTAAGACTTTAGATCTATTAATGGACAATTGGGTTGGGTATACTCAGGAACGCAATGATTTAATTCAATATATTAACTCATTACAAATTACTGACGATGGTAATCCAGAATTTGGAGGATTTTTGAATGATAATGAGATAACCTTTAGCTCCTTGAAGCTGTATACTGATGTCAACATGTTTTCTTCCTATTATTGCATAAAAAGTTTAGAAATATTTGGTATGGTCGGAACTATTAACTATGCTAGTTTTTACACGTTCTTAGAGCAATTATATGTTGCAGATGAGAACTACTTTCAGTATATGGTTTTTGGGACACCATTAGATGCAAATATCGTTACCACAGCCCTTGGATTAGACCTTTCTCGTATAACAGGGTTTTCTTCTTATAATGAGACTGACACTTTAGACTTCGTTTTCAATAACCAGAATAGTCTTGGTATTTGGGATGGCTCTACTGAGATTCAATATCATGAATTAATTGATACATTTCAAATTATAAGAACAATTAAGGATTGTAGTCAATTACCAAGATTGACTTTTGCCGACACTAACCAAATAACAACCACCATTATAGAGTATTTTTTTATGGATCAAAGTTTTTCTCTCATATCTATGGACTATACAACACTTAATCTTCTTAATACTATAATTACTTCATTTGATTTGTATGGGAGACTTCCAGAATTAGATTTACAGGAACTTTATTTGAATATAATTGAATCATATCATGGTCTTACACCGTTATATCATGGATTCTGGGCATTTTTAAACGCTGAACTTTATGCAAATTCGATAGTAGCCTTTCGTTCCTACCCTATTGAGTTTTATACCGAAGGGAATAAAATTCATTTTAAAGAGATTGAATACTTAATTTCTCATAAATCTACCTTCTATGCATTAAATTCTTTAAAAACTATTTTCAAATTAGATGATTTTGCATTAACTCATAATTTGACTAAATTACTAAAAGACATCCTCAATACGCAATTCTTAAATAGCTCATATCCAGAACAGTATGGTGCCTTTTCATATATACTTCCTTATGAAGGACCATTACACAGTGAATTTCTAAGTGAAAGTATTTATTTTAAATACACGTATTATGCGATTAAAGCCCTTGAGCTCCTTGTCGAACAGTTGAATATTGGAGACCTTACGTTTTTGGATCTTAATATTACAGCATTACAGTCATATATCAATACTCATATTGTAGAAACTTCAGAACTGTTATACTTTAATCCTCACTATACCGATGATTATAGGGCAATTTTGCAAAATACCCATTATATGGTATATGTACTAAAAGCGATTGATATGTTTGATTTGGATGCCCAAAAAATAAGGAATTTAGTTGAGCAAAACCTAAATTATAGCAATATCAAAAATATCTATTATAGCTATAAGATAGCAGAATTATTAGATGTTAATATTGAATTTGACATTGACCTAGTACAACAATTAGTAAGTGATATATTTTCTCAAGAATTAAACGAGTTTTATCTTAGCTCTCAAAGAAAAGTAATTAATCAAGAAATATTCCTGTGGATCTGTGAAATGGCTTCATTACATAACCATAAAATTGTTGCTCAGTATCAAGACGAAGTTATGCTGGGAAACCATGTCATCATCAAAACTTCACTTTCTAACATGATCCTTTCTTATTTTGATTATAATATCTCATTTGCCTTCGAAAGTGCTCAATTAGGATATAATGAATTTGAGCGAATAGAAAATAATGAATTTTTGCTTAATCTCCATATTCCACAACGTCCGAGTAATTATCCAAGTGTTAGTGGCAAAATATATGCCTTCAATGGCAAGTTTATATTAGCAGAACTTAGTGTATCATTTACTACGGTTTATCCTAAGAAAGTATATCAAGATGAGATAAATAGTGCGATTGTGTTGTCTGTTTTGTTTATTACTATTCCTGGAGGAGTCATATTTTACTCAGAAAAAAAATTAAAAAAACGAGATTCAGGTATTAATATCTAAATCTAAATTTTTTCTTTTTATTTGTCTAGTTTTATAGACTCCTAATGGTGTTACATAGCAGTTCAGACGTTGTATTGCGTAATAGGAATTTATTACAGGTATTACATCAGACACTAGATGTATTAAGTAAATTTGCGAAAAATTATAATAAAAGACTTAACTTCAGTAAATTCGCAAATTATCTTAACTTAAGCCCAGCAGAAGTAGAAGAAATAATCTCTTTACTTCTCAATTTTCAAGAACTGTATGAAAACACCTTTAAACAATATTCATTAAGAAAGAAAATCGAAAATAGCCAAGTGTATTTGACTATAGAAAAAAGTGAGAAGCTAAATAATATCCCAATTAAAATAAGAATGTCACAATCCCATATTAATCAATTCAACGACATTATTTATTATTTTAAATATGTAAAACGAGGGAAAGGGTTTGACGTACAATCTAATGGCACAGATTTATTAAAAAATGTTAAAGAGTTATGTGATTATTATCCATATTGTTTTCAAGAGCAGAAGAACAGATTAATTTATCCTTCTGAATTTGGATTAAAACTTGGGGAATTACTACTCTCCTACAAAAAAAGTAATAAAAAGATTGAAAAAATTGATGTAGAGGAAACACAAATATCAGTTGATAACTGTGAGTGAAACGTCTGAGGAAAATCAAGAATTAAAATCCGAAAAATTAGAATTTCGGAAGTATCAGGTTGAAATTGCAGATAAATGTGTGAATAAGAACTCGCTAGTTGTATTACCTACAGGACTTGGTAAAACAATCATCGCAGTACTCACAGCAAGTAAAACATTACAAATCTTTCCACAAGGGAGTAAAATAATTGTTTTAGCTCCAACACGTCCTTTAATAAACCAACATTATGATACATTTAGCAATTTCCTACCTATCCATCAGGATAAATTCGTGGTGCTCACAGGTAAAGTTCTTCCTGAGAAGCGAATTCAATTATATGAAGAGAATCAAATATTATTTTATACTCCTCAAACATTAAGAAATGACTTAGTGAATAGAAGATATACCTTAGAACATACAGCTCTTATCATATATGATGAAGCTCATCATGCATCTGGCGATTATGCCTATACGATGATTGCTGACGAGTATGCGGAACAAAATCCGGATGGAGTGACGCTTGCACTCACCGCTTCCCCGGGAGCATCAAAAAAGAGAATTCAAGAATTATGTGAAAATCTCCATATCCCAATAGAAAATATTCATATTAGGACTCGAAAAGACAGCGATGTGAAGACATACCTCAAACCAATGAATATATATAAGATTGGAGTGAATCTTACAGAATTAATGGAAGAAGTATACTCTGCGGTAATTATTGTACTAGAAGAGCGATTGCATTACCTTTCACAGCTTAGTTTCATTGACACTAAATCTGATGTACTACATCATAAAGTATTCCGAAAAGATTTATTAAGATTAAATAAGGAATTAGTTGCTATGATACAAGGGAGTGGAGATAAGACTGGACTATACAGCGCTTTATCGATAAATGCCCAAGCGTTAATCCTCTATCATATGATAGAGCTTATCGAACAACAAGGACTCGATGTTCTCTTATATTACTTAGAAAAGCTCTATACTGACGCAAAAAAGAAAAGCAGCTCAAAAGCTGTAAAAATCTTAGCTTCTGATTCGAGAATCCGCCGTAATTTTATTGAATTGAAAAAGAACCAGGATTTTACCCCCGAAAGACTTATACATCCTAAATATCATATTTTACAGAAAGTGTTGGTAGATGAATTATCCCAAAATCCCGACTCTCGAATATTGGTTTTTGTAAAATTACGTGATTCACTAAAAAATATCGTGAAAAAACTCGTAGAAGTAGAAATTATAAAACCGGTACGATTTGTGGGGCAAGCTACTAAATCTAGTGAGGATAAAGGAATGTCTCAAAAAGTCCAGATTGAAACTTTAGATCGGTTTAAGAAAGGCGTGTATAATGTGCTAGTATCTACAAACGTGGGGGAAGAAGGTTTAGATATCGCGGAATGTGATTTAGTGGTGTTTTATGATGTGGTAGCTTCTGAAATCGGCTTAATTCAGAGAAAAGGTAGAACTGCAAGACATCGAGAAGGGAAAGTTATAATTTTATACTGTAAAAGCACTCATGATGAAATTTATCTTAGGATTGCCTTGAGTAAATTAAAGAAAATGAATGTCAATCTTAAAAAACCTCAGCAGCTTGCAGAACCAGAACCGATTTATAGTAATCAAATTGGTAAAATTGAAGAAAAAATCTCTAAGCCATCATTAAAGCGACAACATCAAGTCAATTTACATTCTTTTATTGATACGTCCCCTCCAGATGACGTTATTGAAAAAGAAGAAGATCCTTCTGATGTTAAAATAAGTAAACTTCTCCCCATGAAATTCGGAGTTCGAAAAAAGTTACAGAATGATACTATGGATTTTGTAATTGTTAATACAGATCTTCATATCGTTCTATTTAATAGGGTGTTAATTCAAGTATATGATCCAAGAAAAATTGCTGATGACTCATTTATTGCTGAGATTCAAGATTTTTCAGAGATTTGTGAATTATTTATCATCATCTTTGATTTTGTAGATTTTGAAGAACAAACACCAGGAGAAAAACGAGTTCTAAAAACTAAAATCCAAGAATTTAAAAAAAATCATCTTTTACAAATCATTCCTATTGAAAATGAGGAGGAACTCTATTTTATCATGAAGAGTGTGTTAGAAAGCCAATCAGGGAGGAGATTATAAGAGTGGAAGAGACTGTGTGGAAAAAAGATGAGACACCATATCTAATATTTGAATGTATGAAATGTAGGCAATATCTATATGTAAAAACTACGCAAAAAGGTAAGAAATGTCTACGATGCGGTCGTAATCATAAAGTTTCAAACATCCTTAACTCTGGGGAGATTGTTAATGGAATGACTGCTGCAGTTGACATGGTGAAGAAAAAACAAGACGAGTTTGGAAAAAAAGAATTAGGGCATACACCTGAATTCAGAGCATTTGGAGATTTTAAAGTGGCTACTCAAAAATCTAAGAATATGTTTGTAGATGATGAATCTAGTGAAGAAACAACTAGGCAATTTAAAAAAATGTTATTTGAGATTTCTGCGATGTACAAAAAATTCCCGATCTATATTATTGAAGTTATGGCAGAGAATTATGGAATACCTATTGCTGAACTAAAGAATTTAACGAAAAACTTTCAGAAGAAAGGAATCCTCGTACGGTTAGATAATTATTCTTATACAGTAAAAAGATAAAAAAAAAGAATTAAAAAGTTGATTTATACTGAGATCTTACCTTTAAGGCGCTTTTAGACCAACAAATGGCATGGCTTCAACTAAATCATAAGCAATATTGATCTGATATCGCAATCCTTCGATAGCAGCTAATATTAATAGTCTATTGGATGCTATATCCATAGCTTCTTTAACTTTACCAGGTTGGACAGAAAATACAGTAATACTGTGCATCCCTGCTTGAACTGGCCATACTGCCGATTGAATAACTGGTTTAGATATAGACCGATCGTCGGGAAACTTTTGCATTGCCTCAAGATATAGTTTTCCGACCTCTTCTGATTTACCTGGAGGCCACCAATGTTCTGTTACGATATATACCAAATTTCTCACCTAATTATAATTTTTATAAAATTGGATTCAAATTGACATAATTATCTATTTATATTTAACATTTTAGTAAAAGGGGAATCAAGAATATTAATGAGAAGTAAATCTATTCCTTAAACTCATTTAACAATATAACTTTATAGAGTGGATGCCTTTTTTTAAAGGGAATCTTCTCTTCCCCTGAATATATATAACTGTCTTGATTTCCAAAAAACAGAGAGAAAGGGATAATAAGATTTTTAATTTGAAATGATTCTCTAATATCATACTCAATTTCGTGATACTTCTTATCAACTGATTTTGAACTCATTTCATAAACAGTGTAATATATTTTAGATTAAACTACTCTCCAAATTATTTAAAAGAAAAAATCCTATTCTTTTAGTTTATCATTTAATTTCTTAAGGTATAACTTCATGAAATATCGCTCACTATTACAAAACTCTAATTTTTCTTTTTCGTTTAAGTTTAAGCAATTTAAAAGGATCGCGTGAATCTTTTTAAGAGTAATAATATTTTCATCGCAAATCTCTTCTACGTTTTTCGATTCAGGCAAACTCTTAATTTTACTGCTTTCCTGATTTGACTTCTCTGTAGAAAACTTACCATTTCGAGATTTACTTTTTAAATCCATGAATCAATACAATAATGATTAAATTGTATTTAAAGAAAAAAATTGAGAATAATCATATTTTATGAAACTCATTTAATAAAAGTCTTCGATATACAGGGTGTCTTTCATTAAATTTGATATTTTCATTTCCATTGTAAATATATGCTAGGCTTTGGGAACTGCCAAAATTCGAAAATGGAATTATAATCTTATTAAAATTTATAGAGTCCTCTTTATCAGTATTATAACTAGGGAAAATGAGAACCTTTTTTTCAACTGTTTGAGAACTCATGATTAAAACCTTTTTATAAAATTATATTCTTATCTATTATTAAATCCTAAATATTCAAATATAAAGTCTATTGGAATAAAATTGAAGTTTTTCTCAATTCTAGCAAAAAATTTTTTATTTATTTCCAATAATTTTCTTACATAACTTTATCCCCAAACCCGTTTTCTGATTTAATGTATAGGGATTCTCCTTTTTAACTTGAGAGGCGGTATGGTATCCTGCATTGTAGAGGATTCTTGCTCGTACTCGCGCAACGTTATCTAAACGCAATACTAAGTCAAATAATTCCTCACGAATACCATAATGTATCCGTATCCGAAGCGTTTCTGACATTTCGGCAACCTTTTCTAACCTGTTTTGAATATCAAACCCGCTGGAACTTAGATTGTTTGCAATAATCCCAATAAAGGTAATAATTCTCTCTAAACCATCTCGTACTGAAAAGAGATCACCTGTCATTATGTGATATTTTTCTAAGATATGTTCAATCGGCTCTTCGTCAGTCCACTCTAATATTGGCTCTAACATCTTATAATCACGTACTCGAAATTCCGATTTTAGCACTTCATACGCTTCTTTTATTAGATCCCGAAAAGAAGAGATTTTAGTATTCTCTAATTTATAACGTATTAATACTCCTGAAGAAGGGTATAGGTATAACCTAATTATTAACTTTCCAAATTGGGAACATCGTATTGTGCCATTCTGATTCCTTAAAATTAATCCTTTTTCAAACAAGTAATTTAGGATATATTGGTTCTTAATACTTTTTGGAATAATATCTTCTACATATTTTTGGATACTGACATCAGGGAAATTGATCAGATACAAAAGGAACATGGTTATATGGTCGCAAAATTCAAAGGCAAACTCGTTCTCAACTGCAAAATTATCGGATATACCGTTTTGAAAACCACAAGAACATTTAATTCCAGTATCAATATCGAATTGACATGAATAGACTCCAAAAGTAGTTTTAATATATCCTGTGATTGTTGAGTTATTACATTTTGTTATTTTAATCTGAGGGTTTTTACTTCTAAGTGTTTGTACCTTTTTCGGATCGGCATGAAGCTTAAGAATATTGACAGGAGTTATCTCTTTAATCATTAATAACTGTTCAATAGGGATTTGTTGGTCTTTCATCTTATGAGAAATTGTATACCAAAAGTAGGTTTTTTCAAAGAAATTCTTGAGTTTATCTATTGTAATTTCTTGCTCTTCAAATACCCGAAGTAATACTTGTTCTTTTAAAATATTAATTTTGTTTAATCCAGAGGTGAGATCATTGTATTTAGGCATGAGTGGACTATTCATCTGGAGTGATTTAAAGTAGTGATCCTCAACCCACATCTTCTCCTCTATGTTTTTTACTAACATAATCCCATGCCCGACTGAGTCCAATCCCGGTCTACCCGCCCTTCCTAAGATTTGAAAAACTTCGTTTGATGAGAATGGCTTGAAATAGGAAAATCCATCGCCATTCTCATAGTATCCTGAAAAGTTTTTTATATTAAACCCGGATGTGGTATACTTTTTAAAGTCTCGTAAAATAACAACACGGGCAGGTGTGTTGATTCCTGCTGAGAGTGTAGTCGTACAACATATAACTCTAATAAACTTACTACGGAAATTATCCTCTATTAATTTTTTTTCGCGTGGAAGGAGGCCAGCATGATGAAACGCGACCCCATGGGAAAATATCTTACTCAATTCATGATTTCCTCCCTTAATCGATGCGATACGCTTAGAGAGCGCTTTTAACACTTTTAACTCAGATTCCTCTAAAAATTTCTTTACTATTTCCTTAAGATTTTGAGCAGAATGTTGTGCCGTCTTACGCTTATTTAGAAAGATTAACACTTGCCCTTTATCGTTAAGGGTAGTCTTTACGATATGTTTTATAGTAGAGTCTTTATTTTGTGTGGTGTGAATTTTATAATGAAGCGGTACAGGTCTTTCCTCAGATATCACCAAGGTAGTATGGTTCCCAAGTGATGTGAGCCATGCATTAAAGAACTCTGGATTCGCAATTGTGGCACTTAGCCCGATTATTTGAGGATGGTGAAAGAATTCATTCAATCGTACAATGAGAGATTCCAAACGAGGTCCTCTGTCTGATTCTCCGATGATATGGATCTCATCAATAATGATTGTAGAAAACTCAGAAATCCACTCCTTATCATAGAAGTTCCTTATGATCGAATCCATTTTCTCATAGGTAGTAACGATAATGTCAGCTTTTTCAAGTTTAGAATCGTCTATATCATAATCTCCAATGGATATTTCTACTTTTACACCATATTTTCCATAGGCTTTTTTGAAGTGGAAGAATTTCTCAGTAGCTAATGCTTTAAAGGGCACTAAATATACAGATTTGCCGAACTTCTGAAATACATTGTTTACCGCGCATAATTCACCAATAAGTGTTTTCCCACTACCAGAGGGGGCACACACTAAAAACGATTTGCGAAAAAATAGTCCTTTCCGTATGGCTTCTTTTTGAATGTCGCGTAGTTCAAATATCTTGTTTTCAAATAATACCCGAAGAATGCGCTTATCT
>Ga0114930_10001447_pt1 | contig 22661 bp, 27 predicted proteins | sample AnhtaG_FD_87300 | JGI IMG/M metagenome (GOLD analysis project Ga0114930, IMG submission 87300) | Deep subsurface microbial communities from Anholt, Denmark to uncover new lineages of life (NeLLi) - Anholt_01485 metaG | ecosystem: Environmental > Aquatic > Marine > Oceanic > Sediment | place... | reverse complement strand
CTTGGTAGAACACTTAAGCGTGCCAAAAGCGCCGGATTGCTAATCCGGTGTCCAACGGACTCGAGGGTTCGAATCCCTCCGATTGGGTTATTATAACCTTCAAAAAAAAAAAGGGCCCATGGTCTAGTGGTTATGACGTCTCGCTTACACCGAGAAGGTCGGGAGTTCAATCCTCCCTGGGCCCACCATTCTATATTATTGATTAATTAATTTTTTGATTCTTTCAGGTCTAATTGCGCTTAATTTGCATTTTTTAAGGTGTTTCCCTATATCTGCAATAATTCCTGGAGCAGTAGTATTCTCTCTTAAAATTACTATATTCTCCAAAAAACCATATCGAATTATTGATGCTATGTCTCTATAATGCCCCGTTTTTATAAGTGCTTTTTTAAATTGGCCTTTAGTTTCGCCACTCATAAAAACTCCTTCAAGATTCTCCTTAATTAGTTTTTCGTATAAATCTAAGGTTTGAGGATCTAGAACACCTTGAATTTGCTCTTTTTCTTTATCGATTGAAGTAATTTTTACATAAACAGGAAATCGATCGATAAAATCATATGCGTTAATTATTTCCGTTATTGACACACTTCTGCCTTTACACAATTGGGTTCTCAAATCGTAAAGATTGAGTAATACATCAACTTTAGGGTTTAGGATTGCACAATCTACAAAAATTCCAAATCCTACTTTTCCCACATCTAATAGAACTCCTTTAAATACCGTACCTAGTTCAACTTTTTCAAAATCAATTATGGTTCCGACTTTTTTTCTTAACATATTAAAAATAAAGATTTCTTCCGGCCCAGAAATCAGAACTTCAAATCTGTTATCGAACTGTCTTAATTTTTTTAATCGGATTTTAATGTCAGGAAAACTTTGAGCTAACTCGTTTAGATATTTGAGATACCTAATTGAAATTTGTCTTTTGTCGCTTTCTTTGTATATATTATAGATTTTATCGTAAAGAACTAGACTTTTTACCATAAGAATTCGAAATTATAGGAGTTATAAGATAATATTAATAAGATTTTTTCCAATCTAAAATTTCACATTATTTCCAATTAATTCGATAAATGTTACTTATTTCGTTCTAAATAAATTTAAATTGGTGTAGTTGTATGATCCATTAAATATAACCATAAGAATTTTATGATGTAAGCCATGGAACAACAACGTTTTGATTATTTAGTGAGTGAATTACGAGAATTTGAAGGTATGGAAGAAATTTTCGTATTGGATTCAAGTGGAAACATTCTTTTCAAATCTGAAGATTTTCAATTATCAAGCGAAGAAGCTAAAGTAATTCTAAAAGCGTGGAGGGAAAAAGAATCCGCTTTATTGTTTCAAGATTTGAGATTCGCGATTTTGAAAAATGATGAAATACAATTAGCTGCCAAAAATATAGTTGGTGGAAAGGGTAATGTAATTGGTTCGATTACAAAAGAAGGAGATTATCTTATAGCTCATACACGAGATGAGGGTTTAATAGTGCTCGAATGGTCAATTTTTATTAATAAGGTTGCTTGGAGTTAGCCTAGTAAAACTTTTTTTTATAATTTAAACCCGCCCTAATTTATTAAATCTTAATTGTTGTCCAAATAACTCAAATTTAGTTTAAATTTTAAATAAAATAATCCTTTTATAACATTTATTATAAACTTTTTATAACGATTCAGAGATTAATAATAAAATTAATTCACGATATAATCCAAGTATAATCTACTTATAAAAATATCTCTGAATGTTCAAATTGATACAAAAAATAGAAAATAAAGGAAAAATTAAGATGGAAACTAAAGCTAATAAGATTTACTTGCTACTAATATATGCAATTTCCCCTGTAATTGCTTCAATAGTCTACATAATAGAAGAACCATATTCTTATCTAGGATCTTATAATATAATTCATAGAATTGGAAGTATATTTGGAATTTTCTCTTTCATTCTTATGTGCTTTAACATTATCATCATGACAAGGATTAAAGTTATAGAAACAAATTTTAGTTTGGATTGGTTAATGAAATTCCACACGGGGACGGCTATGATTGCATTAATACTCGGTTCTTTCCATTACCCTCTATTGCGTATAGGAGGTAGCCTTGATCCTACTCAAATGCGTTCAGGAAATTTTGGATGGGCTTCTATCATTATTGTTATGATACTGGCAATAATCTTCATGTCAAATAGTCTAGTGAAGTTGAAAGCTATCAGAAAACTGAGAGCGCTTGCATATAAAGGGAGATATAAATATAATATCAATAAAATACTCCATAATGTTTCTATTGTAGGATTGGCTCTCCTTTTTTTCCACACGATAGTATCGTTTACATCAGCAAATTCGTTGTACATGCTTGGTTTATACTACTTTTTCTTTGGTATTACGTTCATCGGATGGTTTTATCATAAGCTGATTCGAAGGTTTCGATCGATAAGTGACCCTTTCGTGTATCGTAAAAGTTCTTGGGACGATATAAGCTCAGATGGCGTTTCAGAAAAAAATAGAAAGTGGGCATTAAATTTATTAAAGCAAAACCCTTCGCTTTATCCATGTTTTCAATGTGGAATTTGTACGTCTGAATGTCCTGTTTCCAAAGTTACAAAGGGAATCTATAACCCAAGAAGGAATGTCTTAGCCACTCTTTTAGGTTATAAAGATTTGCTTCTAAATGGGGCCGATTTAGTAATCTGGGGTTGTACAGCTTGCCATACATGTGATGAAGTATGTCCACATAATATCGAATTAACAGATTTATTCACATCTTTAAAGAATCAGAGTATTACTTTAGGTAAAGGACCAGACTCGATTATTACACAAGTCAAAACAATATTTGACAATGCGAAAGCTATACCTTCCCAACCGGCTATAGAGCGTAGACGCCAAGAATTGGGGCTACCAGCAGTTTCAAAACCAGATGTCAACGAAATACAAACTTTATTGAGTAATTTGGGAATAAATAAAAAATTAGAGATGAGAAAACAACCCGTTTAATTCAAATTTAAATGAATTCGAATTAATAACATTCTACTCTAAAAAAAAGATGTATTGGCTTTCAAATTTTTTCTTGATTTATTTCTTAAATTTATGTAGATTTAGATAGTATTTCCATAAAGGTTATAGTTTATTTAGACAAATTATAAATTTTATTGATAATTTGATTATTAAAATAGTAAAAAATAATTATAACAAAAATTAGTTAAAAATTCTATTAGGAGAGAATTATGTTCCAGCAAGCAGGAAGGGGTTACGATATGGCTATAACTCAGTTTTCCCCTGAGGGTCGTCTTTTTCAGGTTGAGTACGCTATAGAAGCCGTGAGAAGAGGAACAACGGCTATTGTATGTAGAAATAAGAATTCTGTTGTGTTTACAGTTGAGAAAAAAAGCGCAGAACTTCAAGAAGTTATTGGTTCTGAGAAGATTTTTAAAATTGACGACCATATTGGCGTAGCCATTGCCGGTTTAACAGCAGACGCAAGAGTTTTAGTTGATAGAGCTCGCGTCCAAGCTCAGGTTAATATATTAAATTATGATGAAAGAATTTCTGTAAAAGATAGCACTTTGAATATATGCGAATACCTTCAGCTTTTCACTCAAAATGCTGGGGTACGCCCTTTTGGAGTGAGCTTCCTTATAGCTGGAATTGATACAAATGGAGAAGCTTCCATATATTTGACGGATCCAAGTGGAGCTATGTGGGGGTATAAAGCTTTTGCGATTGGGTCAGGAGCGACTGAAGCAAGAACTTACCTTGAAGAAAATTATAAAGAAGATATAAGTGATGAAGAATTAAAGTTATTACCATTAAGAACTTTGAAAGAATTAATGGGAGATAATTTAAATAAGGATACATTTGATGTAGCTTTCATTTTGAAAGACGATGTCAAATTTAAATTGTTAAATGAGCAAGAAAAGGAAGATTTATTGAGTAAATTATAATCTTCTTCAAGTTATTAACGATTCAAGGTTATCTCAAAGTAACGTTTATCTAATAATAGAAGGCAAAAAACATACAGAAACGAGATATTTCTATAAATTAATTAGAGAAAAGTTTCTATGATTGGTAGAGCAAGGATAGATTTAGGCGGTTTTATAATTGGCCGTATTGTAAAAGAGGGCCGAACATTTGAGATGTTATTAGCCCCAGATCAAGCGTGGGAAGCTAAAAAAATAATTCGAGATGAAATCAATAAACGCCTTGTAGAAGGAAAGGAAAAATCTCGCATATCTGCTAAAGAACTTATAATCAATCCAAAAATTTCAATTGAATTAATTTTTGAAAGCTTTATTGTGTTTGAGGATTTGAGAAGAGGAAAAAAAGCTACTGATGGTGATATGGAAGCTGTTTTTGATACTACTGAAGGGAGAATCATTGCGGGTCATATTTTATTAGAAGGAGTTATTCAATGGACTCGATCACAAAGAGATGAAGAGAAAGAGAAAAAATTAAAGCAAATAATAACCATTATCACCAAAAATGCGATCAATCCTCAAAATAAAAAACCCCACCCTTATCAAAGAATAGAAAAAGCAATAGAGGAAGCTAATATTAAAGTTGATTTGATGAGAAGCGCGGAAGAACAAGTTGATGATGTCATTAAGCAAATACGAGCGATCATTCCTATTAGAATGGAACAAGTAGAGCTTGCACTCAAAATACCCTCAGACTTTACAGCGAAAGGTTACAATGTTGTAGCACAATTAGCACAAATTAAGAAAGAGGAGTGGCAATCGGACGGATCGTGGGTATCAGTAGTAAGTCTACCAGCAGGTTTGCAAATGGAACTAATTGATAAATTAAATAAGTTAACTCATGGAAGAGTTCAAACAAAACTAATGAAATCCTAACCATATAATATTTGACTAATTTTTGTTAATGTTTATTTTTTACAACTATGGTTAAGTAAATACATAAATTATAAGATGAGAGTGAAAATAAATGGAACATGAAAAAGATGAATCTATTGAAGAAACTATTACAGACGATAACGAGACCGAAGAGATCGACGAATATGAGGGCGAGGAAACTTCTCGCGATGTTGTAGTCCCTGGTGAAGTATTAACAGAAGATACGAAAAATTTTCTTCCGGGTAGAGGAACAATTTTTAATAAAAATAGAACAAAGATAATATCGCTAAATATTGGTCTGAAACAGATTAAAAGAAATTACATCAATGTCATCCCACTTAGGGGATTTTATACACCTAGACCAGGGGATAAAATCATCGCTTTAGTTACCGACAAAAACCCAGTTAAATATAGATGTGATATTAATGCAAAAGACGATGGAATATTAAAGCCGAAGAACACTATAAAAAGAGGGAAACCAAGAGGATATAGAGGTGGACCTCCAGACAATCAAGACAATTCAACTGAAAAATACGATATTGGAGATATATTGATCGTAAAAGTACTTTCAGCAGATAGACTAAATAAACCAGAATTAACAACAGTAGGCAAATACTTAGGCAAAAGAAGAGATGGTTTGGTTATCTCAATTGATCCTCCAAAAATACCCCGAGTTATTGGACGTAGTGGTTCTATGATTAAAATGTTAAAGGATTTGACTAAATGTAATATTTTCGTGACTCAAAATGGTCGTATATGGTTAAAAGGTGAAGATATCGCCCATGAAAGATTGTTAATTGATGCGGTAAGAAAAATTGAAAAAGAAGCCCATACGGTTGGGTTAACAGACAGAATGTCTGAATATATTAAAAATGAAAAAACTAAAAGAGGTATAAATTAAATGCCATTAATTATTAAAGATGAGTATCCAGAAAAGTTATTTCGTGAAGACGGTAAGAGACTTGATGGTCGAGAGAAGCACGAATTAAGACCAATAAAAATGGAAGTAGGAGTTTTAGAGAATGCGGATGGTTCGGCTTATTTAGAATGGGGTAACAACAAGATTTACGCTGCTGTTTATGGTCCTAGAGAAGTTCATCCTCACCATTTAGCAAAGCCTGATAGAGGTATTCTTCGGGTTTTTTATAGAATGGCGACTTTTTCTGTGTTTGATAGAAAACGCCCTGCTCCTGGACGTAGGGAAAAAGAAATATCTATGGTTATAACTGATTGTCTAAAACCAGTTTTATTTCTAGAACTTTATCCTGGGACTTCCTTTGAAGTTTTTCTTAATGTGATGAATGCTGATGGTGGAACACGATGCGCCTGTACCACAGTAGCTGCTTTAGCGCTTGCTGATGCAGGCATTCCAATGAGGAGCTTAGTAACCTCTGTGGCTATGGGAAAAATAGATGGAGAATTAATAACTGATCTGTCAGGAATAGAAGATAAAGCCGGTGAAGCAGATTTACCTTGTGCTATGACATGGTTTAACGAGGAAATATCGTTACTCCAATTCGATGGAAGCATGGATTTAAAAGAGTTTAGCGAAAGTTTAACTTTAGCTAAAGAAGCTCTTACAAAGATTCATGAAATTCAACTCGAGACGCTAAAAAAGAAATATATTGAGATTCAAGAAGAATTTAAAGGAGGAGAGAACGAAAAATGATGAATATTAAACGAGTGATTTCAACAATAGAAAAGAATTATATTCTTTCTAATTTAAAAAAAGGAGAAAGAATTGATGGAAGAGATCTTTGGGAATACAGAGATTGGACTGTGAAAAGTGATGTTATTGCTTCAGCAGAAGGTTCTTCTGAAGTAACTTTAGGAAAGACAAAAGTGATCACCGGATTGAAATACGATGTGGGTACACCTTTTCCCGATCTTCCGAATGAAGGAGTTTGTACGTTTATGGCAGAATTACTACCATTAGCGTCTCCTCTATTTGAAAGAGGGCCTCCGGGAAACCAATCAATAGAGCTAGCACGCGTAGTTGATCGAGGAATTCGCCATGCAGATTGCGTCCAAACTAAGAAATTATGTATAAAGGAAAATGAAGCAGTATATATTTTATTCGTAGATATATATGTGATTAATTATTCTGGAAACTTAATTGATGCAGGAGGCGTAAGCGCTTTAACCACATTACTTTCAAGCCATATTCCAGAAGGAAAATGGGAGGATGGAAAATTGGAATGGACAGGAAAATACCTGACTGGAAAAACTATTGTAAATGAATTACCTATGGTGATCACCTATGGAAAAATTGGCGATGTTATCTTCTTGGACCCTAGTTTACCAGAAGAACTAGCTAGTGAGGGAAAAATCTCCATTTCGGTAACAGAAGACAAAATAACATCCATTCAAAAAAGCGGTTATGCTACATTTTCTATAGAAGAAATTGAAATGTTGAGCAAAAAATCTATGGAAATTGGCAACAGAGTTAAGAAAGAACTAAACCTAGAGCAGTATAAACTTAAGTAATAACTCTTTTATTTAATTATATTTTTTAAAATTTTATTTTTTATTGATTTCGATTGAATTTATTTAGCTTTTTTTTATCTTAGGGATAATATCCCCAAATGGTTAGAAGAGTTAGAATAATCCAGTTTTCTTATTTGGAAAAATTTAAAGTTTATACTAGTTTTTATTTAAACACTATATATTAAAAGAATCAAGTGATCACTATGGGAAAAACGAAAAAAACAGGGATATCTGCAAGATTTGGAGCCCGTTACGGAGCCAATGTACGTAAGAAGTGGCGCCTTATAATGGAAAAACAGAAAGGTGGGAATTTAAAATGTCCACGATGTGAAACAAGTGGGTCAATTAATAGAATTTCTACGGGGATATGGCATTGTAAGAAATGTAATGCAAAGTTTACTGGAGGTGCTTATAACACACAAACCCCTCGTGGTGCGGAATCTTTTAGAATAGCGAAGCGAAAGCAACGAGAACTCGAAACTATTGAAGAATAATGGATAATAATAATTTTTACAAAATTAAATCTACTCTTAAACTTCAATTTAAAAATTCTCATTTATGTGATATTTCCTATAACTCTTTTTTACCAGAATTCAATATTCAAAAGTCAAAAAGATCCACAATTTCTTTACAAAAAGAAGAAAAAGCTTTAGTTTTTATTATTGAAAGTAATGATATCACTGCTTTCAGAGCAAGTATCAATGAAATCATAAGTTTTGGAAGAACTATTGATGGAGTATTGAAAATTGTTGAGAAATCGTAAAATCGCATGAGCTATATTATTCGTAAATTTCATATTTCAAATTACATTTGGTATCATAAAAACTATTTAGTGATTTTCGTTGACAATTAATTTGGATCAATTAGATGAAGAAACAAAAAAGAAATTTCAAAATTTAACTCAGTTAGGGCAATCTTTAGAGCTCCTTACCCAACAGAAGCTACAAATTGATAGTAATATAAGAGAAACAGAATTAGCGCTAGAAGAGTTAGAGAAGGCTAGTCCTGATACAGTAGTTTATAAGCAGATCGGCGGAATTATGGTTAAAAAGGAAAGAAACAAGCTTTTAGACGAGAAAAAATCGGATAAAGAAACTCTAAATATGCGATCTAACACACTTGCTCAAAAGATTGAAAGAACTAAGAGCACATTTGAGAACATGCAGAAATCTCTGCAAGCAGATCTTCAAAATCAATAATTTAATGAAATTTTTATGCTTAATTCTAAAAAAGAGGCTCTTTTAAACTTTTTAAAAGATAAAAACCTCTTAATTACCACCCATGATTTAGCAGACCTTGATGGTTTTATCTCAGGAATTGCCTTAAAATATTGTTTTGAAAATTATTTCCCTAACCAAAACATACAATTAATTTTTTCAGGACTATCTAAGCATACAAAAAGTTTTATAAGCAAATTTAGTGCAAAATTTCCAAAGTTTAGCTTTACTTTTCGAGAACATGTTGAATTATCAGATATTGATGTTATCGTAATAGTTGACTCAAATAATCTAGATCAAATTAAGCTATTTGCTGATTTAGATTTGAATATTCCTTACATCTTCATAGATCATCATTTTAATTTACAAAAAAATTATTCAGGTAATGTTTCGTCCCTTAATTTAATTTTTGATAACTATTCTTCGACATCAGAGATGGTGATAGAATTATTTGACGATTACAACATAAAGCTTCCAATACCATACAAATATCTCCTAGTATCAGCAATTTTGACCGATTCTGGCTTTCTCAATTATGGAAATACCGGAACTATAAAAAATTTAAATAATATCTTACAGGATGAGTTAGAAATTCAAGATATATTACCCTTACTAGAAAGAGAAATAGACGTCTCAGAGAAAATTGCACGAATTAAGGCGCTTCAAAGAGTTAAATTAATCCGAATTAACAATTGGTTAATAGGAATATCGCATCTAAGTAGCTTTAGCGCTTCTGCTGCTTCAATCTTAACAAAAGTAGGTTTTGACATTGGAATTGTCGTATCTGAAGATAAATCTGATTATAGAATCACCACTCGAGCAAAAAAACAAGTTTGTCTAAAAACAGGCTTACATCTTGGGAAAATTATTAGTAAAATAAATAATGTGAATGGTGGTGGACATGATGGTGCTGCTACTCTGAATGGTAAGAATGATGTAGAGGAAAGTCTCAATCAATTAATCGATAAAATAAAAGAAACTTTAATTAATTAACTATCCTTATAAAGTAAAAAGAATTATGGATATCCCCTTTCATGAGCTTAATTAAATTTGATAATTTTCATTTTCGATATAAAGGAAACGATGAGTATGCGCTAAAAGGAATTAATTTGGAAATAGGATCAAATAGATTTATATTATTAGCTGGGGAGACGGGATCTGGGAAAACTTCATTAATTAGATGTATGAATGGGTTAATCCCCCAATTTTATGCTGGTTATTATAAAGGAGATGTGGAAATTTCAGGAAAAAACACTTCTGAAACAACAATATCTGAATTATCTAGTGAAGTTGGAATCGTGTTCCAAAATCCTGAAAACCAACTAATTGCAATGAATGTAGAACATGAGATAGCTTTTGGTTTGGAAAATTTAGGAATTCCTAGGGAGGAAATAAAAGAAAAAATTAAGAAGGTTGTAGAAATAACTGAAATTGAAAGTATAATAGATAAAGCTCCTTTTGAGATAAGTGGTGGTGAACAACAACGAGTTGCTATTGCTTCAATTTTAGTATTAGAACCTAGGGTTATCGTTTTGGACGAACCTACAGCAAATTTGGACCCCTTATTTGCAAGAAAAATTTTAAACCTATTAAAAAAAATTCAAGTTGAAAAGAAGATGACTGTCATAATTAGTGAACATCGAATGGATTTAATTCTCCCCTTAGTAGACGAAATAATTTTAATTAAAGAAAGTGAGATCCTAGCTCATGGTGCTAAAGATAAAGTCATAAATTCTAGCACATTTGAAAATTTGAATATTAATAAGCCAAAAATATATTCAATTTTCAATGAATTAAAAAATAGAAACCAATTTCAACACGATATTCCAGTTTCTATTCAAGACGCCATAAATTCATTAAAAATGATTAAATAACTCAAAATACTCATGAAGGAAAAAAATTCGCTCCCTTTAATAATGATACACGATGTTGATTATGTGTATTCAAACGGAACAATTGCGTTAAAGCAAGTTTCACTAAATATTAAGAAGGGCGAATTTATTGCAATAATGGGGCAAAATGGAGCGGGAAAAACGACTTTAATTCGTACTTTTAATGGTTTAATCCGACCAACAAAGGGAAGTATTTTTATAGAAGGAGAAAATATTGATTCAAAAACTATTGCTACATTATCTAAAAAAGTTGGAGTTATCTTCCAAAATCCTATGCATCAACTATTTTCTAATACATTAGAGGACGAAATTAAATTTTCCTTGAAAAATCTAAATTTGGATAAAGAAGAAATTCAAACAAAAGTCGATCAAACACTAGAGGAGTTTAACCTTAAAAAATATCGAAAGAGATCCCCATTTAACTTATCTGGTGGAGAATCAAAAAAATTAGCTACAGCTTCTATTCTTTGTCGAGACCCTGACATTCTAGTTTTTGATGAACCTACATTAGGTCAAGACGCAAAAGAGATTAAATTTCTCCTTGGATTAATAAAAAACGAACTAAAAAGGGGAAAAACAATAATAATGGTAACACATAACATAGAATTTACAATAGAATATGTACCAAGGACAATCTTAATGAGTGGAGGCCAAATTATTGCGGATGGTCCAACACAGAGTATTTTTACTAATGAGTTTTTAATATCAAAATCTTCATTAATTATGCCGCAAATATATCTGTTCAAAAAACAACTTCAAAAAATCGGAATTACTGTTCCTAAAGAAGTTATTAGAGAAAGCGAAATAATTGATTTTCTGGATAATTATTTAGAAAGCAAATCCACAATTTAAAGGAGGAAAATTAATAAATGTCTTTAGAGTTTCTGAGCGCGTTCAAATTCTTGAAAAAAGATACTTTTCTCCATAATTTAGATCCAAGAGCTAAATTATTATTGGCGATAACATACACTATTTGCGCTCTATTATTTCAAGAAATAATCCCCTTATTGTTAATTTTAATAACCCTACTCCCAGTAATAATCGTAGGAAGATTGTTTAAAAAATGGGTGAAAAGCGTCAAAGGAATGTCTTTCCTCTATATTTTTATTATTGTTCTTAATACTCTATTTATTGATGAAAATGGATTGTCCTTCGCTATTGCTATGATTTTAAGGATTTCTATTATGATTTCAGCATTTTCTTTGTTTTTTTTAACTGTAGATCCAAACGATTTAGCTCTTTCCCTAATTACTATGAAAATCCCATACGAATATGCGTTTTCTTTCTCGTTAGCATTTAGGTTTGTTCCAACTATTGCTATAGAAACACAAAATATCATCGATGCTCAACAGAGTCGAGGTTATGAAATGCAAAAAAAAGGGATTATAAATCAAATAAAAAACCTATTTCCTCTTTTAGTTCCTCTTATAGTTAGTTCTATAAGAAGAGCATTTAATGTTGCAGAAGCCTTAGAATCACGATCTTTTGGTAATAAAAAAGATCGAACATTTTATTATACGATCAGTTATTCCTTAAAAGATTGGATATTTTCGCTATACTTGATTCTTTTATTGACTTTTTTTATATACATTAGAATTAACTTTATGTTAATGCCATTATGGTTTAGATGGAGTTTACCCTTATGAAAACCTATTCTTTTACGAATGCAAATGGCGTTTCTAATTATTACATTGGAATCAACCAGATTGAAATTGATTCCAAAGAAGTTCAAATAAAAGAACTAATGGAATTAATTGAGGTTATCCAAAGTCACCATGAAGATACAGATTTACAATTCTTCAACGATAGATATGTTCTAAACTCAGAACATGTATTACATGCTTGTTATTTCGTCCAAAAAGCTTTCCATACTAAAAATAATATTTTAAATAAAAAGAATCTTGAATTACTTCTATATTTAGCTACTAAGAGACAAATAAAGCTAAGCCTCGAAGGATTTGGGATAAATAATTATAATTTACAAAATAAGAGAATTAGTTTTTGCATCTTCTCTCTGGAGGATAATCTTCAGAAAGTAAATATCGAAATTAATAGCTATTTGCATTCCAAGGATATAAGTTTAAATTTAGAAAATTTATCTATTGATAAGTTTAAAATCATCAAAAAGTATTTTGAATTTTCTGACAAACAGATTTTAACGGTCTTGAAGTCTTACGGATATAAAAACGATGTAATAGATATCAATCCTTTAAATTTGGAAAGCTTGTATGAAGTTCTAAACGATTTAATATGTGAAAAAATGGTCTTATTAAGTTTAGAAAAAAGGAGATCTTTTTAGAACTGATTATACTTATTATGGATAATAATAATATCATCGGGATTTAGAAAGGATATCCCACTAATATTTCCCAGAAGTTCAATTCTTATAATTTTATCTGGATTATCCAAATCGACTTTATTATCAATAAGATTTGCCACTGATTCAATAATGGTATCGCGTTCTATGATCTCATTTTTTCTGCGTTTCAATTCGATCTTGAAAGAATCTTCTTTGTTTAAATAAAGAGGGTAATATTTTTCTACAATCTCTTTTATTATATTTAGTTTTGTTTCACACACGTAATCAATAGGAATAATTTTAAGGATGAATTGAAAGAAATTGGAATCTTTTTCAAGGATTTTTTTAATCTTTAGTATAACTTCTTTAATATCAATATTGGTTGCAGCAGTTATTAATCCGGGATATTTGATCCCTGATATAATGGGATATTTATCGCCACACATTAACAGAGTAAACCAAATTTCTGCTTTTGCATTCACTTCGTTAAATCTCGAAGTTGAGACTAATAAATTAAAGTTATTCAATATTTACTCCAAATAGTTAATCTTTATTTGATTCAATAAAATTTTCAATTTCCTCTTCCTTTACGGCCCCAATCCGCAATAGCCTTAAATCTTCTGAGGTACAATCAAGGATGGTTGTGGGAACTTTCGTTTGGGTTTTTCCCCCATCAAGTATTAAATCTATTGGTGTTAAAAATTTTTTCACTACTTCGTTCCCACTTATCGATGGAGGTTCTCCAGAATAGTTAGCTGAAGTTCCAATTATTCCACCAAAATATCCCTTCGATTTCAATTTTCTTAAAATCGTTAGGATGATCTCGTTTTCTGGAACACGGATACCAATCGTATTTTTAGATGCTGTAACTTCTGGAGGAATTATGTTTGGTTCTTTCTTTTTTAATATTAAAGTCAATTGACCGGGCCAGAAGCGTTCAGCCAATTTAGAACTTATCTTGTTAAAATCCGCGATTTTTTCAGCTTCTTCCGTGTCGGCGACTAATAATAATAATCCCTTAGAACGATCTCGATACTTTATATCATAAATCCTATTTACTACTTCAATATTGAGAGGATCTCCCCCTAATCCATAAACTGAATTAGTTGGGAAAGCAATTACGCCTCCATCGTTTATGACTTCGACCGCTTTTTCGAGAAACACGTCGATGTCTTCTAATGTCTTGCCCGCAATTTTCAGTAGTAATCCCATATAAAGTTAAAAATGATGATTAAGATAAAAAATTCTTCTAAATTTTTTTCCGTTAGCAATAAAAATTTGTCTGGTGTTATACGAAAGTGTGTTTGGTTCTAATCATTTTATTTTCCGCTTATCGTGGTTTCTTCATAATATTCATTTATAAATCGCGTGGTATTTCTAAATTTTTGGTGGATATCCATAGCATAAATAGAGTAAATTCAAATGCTTGTTATCGCTTTAATCCATTTAATTTTTCTTTTCTTCTTTCAATCTCTTTTTTATCAACTACAGATTTAAATAAGATATTTAATTCTCTTAATTTCCCAATTAAGTCATCAATTTTATCAAGGTCTTGATATGTTATTTTATCTGTTTTTGAATTGATCATTTGAATGAAGTCAAAAATCTTGATAAGATTTTCATTTTGAACATTTGATATTACATTTTTTGAGGCTAATTCTGATATTCGTTCTTCAATTGTAAGACCTGAACTCAAAAGACCATCTAATATAAATATCAACATAGACATTTCAATTCTATGCCATTCTTTCTCTAAGATTGTAAATTTTTTAATATAATTAAAAATTCCAACCTTGTTAACCAAATTACTTAAATCCACTTCATATAATTTTGAGATTAATGATATTACTTCTTCAGTATAAGATTTAACGATTTCTTTGTTAACTGAAATGCCAATACCTTCATGATACAGATTATTACGTAATACGTGATTATGTTCAATACTACTTAATTCCTGTTCACTTACTTTATTTGGAACAACCTTTAAAATTAAACTTAAAAGATTTGAGAAATTTCGCTTAATATTATTATAATCTTTGCGTTTAATATTTAAAACTCTTAAATTTCTTGATATATAGGTTTTTATCGCTAATTCTAATGCATTATCTATAGAAATCATAGCTAATCTTCTATCAAACTCAGTATCATTTAAAAAATGTTCTATTCCATGTTCTAAAAGTTCATAACATCCACTTAACCAAGGATTTTGAGTCATAAATTAACCTTATTGAACTTCAATTAAGATATATATAATTAATAGGGTAAATGTATTTAATAAAAAATTATTTCATTTTAGTTTACGAACTTCGATTCCTCCCCAAACTTCTTCCGTCTCCCCACAGCCCACTCCAATTTTTCCATCGATTTCCCATACCTACCTATTTAAACCCACCTATTTAATGCCCAACCTTAATTCCGTGACACGAAAATCCTCTCGTAGTATTATTTAATAGCCTATATCAATTTTAACCAGTAATTGTATTCATCGTGTGTTCTTGAATCTCAATCCTTATTCTGTAAGACAAACCGAGAATATGTGCATTATCTTGACGACATATTGGAAGAGCTCAAGCTAAGTGAAGAAGATTCGTAAACTTGAGTCAGAAAACTCTCCGTTTCCTTTACTTTTCTTTCTTTTTATTTTTTAAAATGCAAATCTAAAGATTAAATTGGAAAAGTTAAAAGTTTTTATCCTTAGACTTTTTTGTTAATGGTAATAAGATTTTTTTACCTAAAAAAATAGCGAGTTATGAATATATTCCGATTTAAAATCTAAGGTGCGAAAATGACTGAGGAAGATAAAGATAACTTCGAGGCAAGAATCGTGAAAAAAATTCACGATCTAGAAAATAAATTAAGAAAGATAGATAATCAACTTAATGCATACCTTGATAAAATTGAAGACCTTGAAGTAGATATTATGAAATATGAGGAAATGTTCGATGTCAAAGCCCCAAAGTGGAAAATGAAAAAAGTAAAAACAAAATCCAAAAAAACAATGACGAGTTATGATTTTACTTTCAGAGTTCTATTGTTAGGGGACCCATCGAGTGGAAAAGAGGAACTGGTCAATCGTTATATCGCTGGTTACTTAGTTAATGACAATAAATTGACTATTGGGGTGGATTTTTATTCCAAGACTCTAGAAGTTTATGGAAGGAAGGTTAAATTGCAAATCTGGGACTTTGGAGGGGAAGAACGATTCAGATTCTTCTTACATCAATATTGTAAAGGGAAAAATGCAGCTATGATTATGTACGATATAACTAATCGTCTATCGTTAGTCCGTTTGCCAGATTGGACTCAAATTATTCGAGAACACGCAGGGGACATTCCTATTATGTTAATAGGTAATAGAATAGAATTAGAAAAATCTCGAGCGGTTTCAAAAGAAGAAGGAATATTACTAGCGGAAAAGTATAATCTATCCGCATATATGGAAATGTCCTCCAAAACGGGACAAAATGTTGAAAAGGCATTTGAAGTAATAACTGAAATTCTTATTGAAAGATTTTCTTAGTTTGGATCTTTATAGTTCTTACCTAAATTTTTATAAATAACATTTTCCTATGATTATGTATACAACAAAAATTACGCTTTTTTAGGTAATTTAATAGCTAAAGCGTGGTTCCTGCTAGCAAATAATTAGATAAATAATTATGAGCGAAATCGATCGTAAAGACTCCATAGAAGAATTTGAAAAAGTTTATAATAGCTATAAAAACGGAGAATACGCATTTGGCAAATACGAGACAGAATTCGATCTTGTACAGGCATTCTTAGAAGGAAAAATTTTTGTGCTCAAGGGAAGTAATATTGGTATTTACATTTGTATAATTATGTCCGTTATATTTTTATTCATTATTATCTACTTCTCTCTTTTTATTGATATACTTGTAATTATATTCTCAATCGTACTTTCCATTACAGAAATACCTTTAATTGTTTTTGCTATCATTATAAAAAGACGGTTTGTTGTTATTGGTCCTTATGGACTCTATTATCGGAGATATTCTAAAAAAGATTTCTTTCTATGGAAAGATGTAGATCCTAAAATAGAAAAGAAACCCGTGCGTCTCAGATATGGAATGACAACATATGTGACTGTTGTAACTATTATAACCCCTAATAGTAAAAGAATACGGTTCCTCCACGGACAATACAAGAAAAAGGAATTTCCCTCTCTTGTCAAAGAAGAAATGTTTTATCGCCTTTTCCAAATTTACTTCCAATTCGGAAAACGACCCCCCCCAAGAAGGTAAAAAAATAGTTCTTCTCAATGTTGAGGCTGGTTTAGAGCCAACAAGAATTATCGAAAAATTTTTCTAATTGGAATTATAGAAAACAAATAAAGGTGAAAATTAAATGGTCTGGGAAATGCATCACTTGTATTCTTTTTATTGTTTTGGATGCAATAAAGAAATCGGTTTTTCTTGTTCGACTTGTGATTTTCATTTTATTATGAAAGAAGTTAATATAAGAGAACTGAAATCCTTTTTGAACGATATAAACCCCAAATCTTTTCGTATCACGCTAATTCCCAATCGTGCCACGCTATCCCCTATAATGTGCCACGAAATTATCCCATCTAGTATCTTGATATATTATACGAAAGTATAAACCTCAAAACTCAATGATGTTTTCAACTGCAGTTTCGAGAACAAATTCTAATTCGTGAATTTTTTTTCCTTTAACTTTTATTAAAAAACCCATTTGGATTCATTTGGATTATTAGTTTATAAAATAATAAAAAAGGTTTCACTGATGATTTTCTTGGCACGACAATTCGTCAGCGAGATTAGACCACTGATGATCTAGCCTTTCTTGAAGTTCAATTAACTCTTTTTCAGATAATCTTGAGAATCGTTTTTGTCTTGACAAGTAATCAATTAGTGGAGCTCTTTTTGATGAATCTAATAGTGGTTTGCTTTTCTTAGATAGTGTTAAAACACCATTTTCGATTTCATATAAAATCCACGAACCTGTTTTAACTGCTAAGCGAGGTATTTCAATAGAATCTTCGGATGCGATACCCCATCCAGGAGGACATGAAGCTAAAATGTGAATATATTTACACCCTTCAATTGATTTAGCTTTCTTAAATTTCTCATAAATGTCGAGAGGTTCACTTACAGAACAAGTGGCAACATAAGGGATGTCGTGTGCTGCCATTATTCGCGGTAGATTTTTCTTATATCGTTCTTTTCCTAATGTGGTTGTAGTTGTTATTGCTCCATGTGGTGTGCTAGATGATCGTTGAACTCCAGTATTCATGTACGCTTCGTTATCGTAACAGCAATAAATGATATTAGAATTTCTTTCAGCTGCACCGCTTAAGCCTTGAATCCCAATATCTGTTGTTCCTCCGTCACCAGCAAAAACTAAAGTCGTCATTTTTTCCCATACTTTGCCTGGAAATTTATGTGATTTTGCTTTAAAAGCTGCAGAAACTCCTGTTGCGGCAGCAGCTCCCGCTGCAAATGCCATATTCATAAACGGAAAATTTGGTGCTGTCTTAGGCCACAAACCTACAACAACATTTAAACAACTGGCGGGTGTAACTAACGATGTATTTGGACCAAGAGCCTTCATAGCCCACCTTAAAGCGATTTCAAGACCGCACCCCGCACATGTGGAATTTCCTGCTAAAAAATATTCTTCTTGCCCAATTTCTAATGCTTTTTTTATGGATACCATATTTAATCGAACTCCAATAAACCATCCCAGAAAGTTCCTTCAATCATATCTTTTGGAAACTCTCCAGTTTCATTTAACTTATTCAATACTTTCAATTGATTTTTCTGCTGTTCTAATGAAACTTCTCTTCCACCTAAACCCATTACAATAGGTAAAACTTTTGTAGATGCTCCAGAACCATATAAGGCTGCTTTCACTTCGCTACTTACTGGTCCTCCAGTCGGAGATCCAAATGCAGTAGCTCTGTCAGCTACGCCAAGAACCTTAACTTTATTTGCAATTTGTATTATATCTTCAACGGGAAATGGTCGAAGATATCTCAATTTTACGCATCCTACTTTGTAGCCTTCATTCCTAAGATCGTCGACAGCGTCTTCCATCTGCATGGCAAGTTCACCGTAGTTAAGTATAGCAACTTCAGCATCTTTCATTTGATATTCTTCAATTAATCCATTTCCATAAGATCGACCAAATTTTTTCTCGAATTCTGAGGTAACTTCCTTGATTTTTTGCTTTGCTATAGTATGAGTATAGTGAATCTTTAATCTAAATTCATTGTAGAAACCGGATGGCATAATTAGATTCCCATGCATCATTGGCCTTTCAGGATCGAGAAAGATATGGGGCCATCCTCTCTCATCTGGAAGTTGTGGTAAAAAATTATCGACATCATCTTGATCCTCGATGGTTACAGGTTTAGATGTGTGAGATAAGGTAAACCCACCATATGCTACGAATTTAGGCAATAAAATTTCGTGATCTTCGCTAATTTTATATGACATTAAAATATCATCATAAATCTCTTGATGACTTGATGCAAATGAAATCATCCAACCAGTATCTCGACAACTTATTATATCTGTGAAGTCCGCCCAAATGTTCCATGGAGGGGCAGGACCTCTCGATGCAATTGTTGTTACTATAGGTAAACGAGCACCTGCGGCCCAATGAACCATTTCATACATGTAAAATAATCCTTGTCCAGAGGTAGCAGTGAAAGTACGAGTGCCTGCAGTACTTGCTCCAATAATAGAAGCCATCACAGAGTGTTCTGACTCAAATTTAATATATTGAGTTCCAGGCATCTCACCATTATCTGCGAATTCTGATAGTTTTTCTACCACAGTTGTTTGTGGAGTAATGGGATAAGCACTTATCACTTGGACCCGTGCAGATTTCGCGGCATAAGCTGCTGCTACATTTCCCTTTATTATTTTAGTTTCTCTTTCCTGTGTAAAATCTTTTTGTGCTTCAACCATATTAAACTTCACTCTCTCTAACCATTTCTATACTTTTTGAGGGACATTCTTTAGCGCATATGCCACAACCTTTACAGTATACATAATCAACTTCAAATTCTCCTTCCTCATTTCTGATTATTGTGCCTTCGGGGCAATACATCCAGCAAATACCACATTTAGTACATGTATCTCGATCAACAACAGGTTTAAATGTTCTCCAATCTCCTGTGGTTCCAATACTTCCTTTAATAGGAAGTGATATAGGTATTGGGGGTAATTCTTTCCAATTTTTATATTCTTGAACTTCAGGTCTTTTATCCTTATCTTCACATATGTTCTTCCATTTCACCTTGGTCATTCAAATTCAACCTCCTTAACACTATCGTAAGCTTCGATAGCAACCTCTAAATTTTTCTTACCCCGAGCTTCTCCATATTCGCTATATATCACTTTTTTCATAGTATCTAAATTATAAAAACCAGTTAATTGTCCAAACGCCCCCAACATTGGAATGTTTAAAATAGGTCCACTCGAATGCATAAATCCTAATTTTATACAAATTCCTGTAGCATCAACAATAAAAATTTTTATGTTTTCGGGAAATTCACAAGTATCGATAGGATTTTTGGTATTAATTAATAATGTGACTCCACTCTTTACTGTTGCTAGAACTCTAGGAATATCTAACAGGGAGGGATCAAAAATTAACATATAATCGGGATCTGTTACGCTATCGTATGTTTTAATCGTTTTACTCCTTGATAACTTAGTAAATGCTTGGATAGGTGCTCCTCTTCTCTCTGCTCCAATAATAGGTATAGCAATAGCGTCTTTAAAACTTTCTTCGTAAGCCATCTGTGCCAGAAGTTGACTAGCAGTGATAGCTGTTTGACCTCCTCGACCATGAAAGGTAATTTCTATTATTCCATTATCCGTCAATTTTTTCCAACCTTTTACTTATTCGAACTTATAATATTGATAATGATAAAAGCCGTAAAACTATAATATAGTTATTTTTTTGGAAAACTTATAAAATTATCTTAAATAGAACTACTAAGGTAAATTAACTAGCAAGAAATTAAAAATTTCTGGATAAAATTTATAAGGTAGCCACTGAAATTGTTGAAAATTAATAATAACTGTAACTTAACCTTTAATAATGTAGATAGTGATTAATTTTGTCAGATAAATCAAAAAATGATGAAGTAGAATTTTCATTCAAATGTCCTTCATGTGATAAGGGCCAGATAAAAATTCTTAAAACTACTTATGATGTACCTGACGGAGATAAAATGTTATTAATCAAATTTGAATGTAACATTTGTAATTTTTCTAATAATGATGTAATTCCTTTGACTACTAACAATACTCCAGGAATAATGACTTTAAAAGTTTCAAATGAAAATGATTTAAAATCAAAAATCTATCGTTCCCCTGTTGGAAAATTAGAAATTCCAGAGTTGGAATTATTCGTAGTGCCGGGTCCAAACGCCGATTTTTATTACACCAATGTTGAAGGGATATTATTTAGGTTTGAGAATGCCGTTTTAATTTATCGTAAAAATCTCGAAAAGGACGATGATGAAATAGAAGATATTGATAAAATTTTACACGATCTACATAAGGCGATAAAGGGAGAATTTAAATTTACTTTAATAATAACTGACACAGGAGGAGGAAGTTATATCATTCCTGAAGATGAATCAAAATACTCGTTTCAAAAATTCGAACATAAAGAATTAAATTAAAAGAAATAAGTTAAATTATCATAATTTCTAAATAGATATTTATTTTTTAAAATTGAATTATAAAAAGTGTGAAATCAAATGACAATTAAAAAAATCGGAATCCTCACAGGGGGTGGCGATTGTCCGGGCTTAAACTCAGTTATTTACGGAATTATGTTAAAAGCTTACGATGCAGGTGTAGAATGTGTTGGAATTCTTAAAGGTTGGAAAGGTCTTATTGAAAATCTAACGATTCCTCTTAAAATAGCAGAACACGATGACTTACATACGATTGGAGGGACAATTTTATACACAAGCAGAACGAATCCATTTAAGGGGGCAGAATCTGAAGAAAAAGTTGCTCAAGATTTGGTAGCTAAATTAGATGAATTAGGTATTGATGCACTTATCGCTATCGGTGGAGACGACACTTTAAGCGTTGCGGATGCTATGTGTAAATACTCAAAAGCGAATGTGATCGGCTGTCCAAAAACGATAGACAACGATTTGGCGGGAACTCATTACACGTTCGGATTCTGGAGCGCTGTACAACTTGCATCCAATGCGATGGACAACTTAACGACTACCGCGCGTTCCCACCAGAGAGTGTTTGTGGTAGAAATTATGGGAAGAGATGCAGGATTTCTTACAATGTATAGTGGAATATCTGCTGGTGCCGATATAATATTAGTTCCTGAAACTCCATTTAGTTTAGAAAAGGACATTATTGATGTGCTTAAAAAAAGAGCAAATGCAGGATACAAATATCACATAATTGCGACTTCAGAAGGAGCTTATCCAAATTCAGAATCGTTAGAACGAGATTTTAAAACTATTTCAAAAGAAACAATAGATGAATTACCTAAAGATACATATGGAAACCCTTTGCTTGTAAAATTGAACATATCCAAAATAATTGTTGACGAACTCAACTTAAGAGAAGATTTAAAAAAGGAATTTCAGAATAATGGAGTAGATTTTGAGTGTAGAAGCGTAGTCTTGGGTCATACAATGCGAGCGGGAACGCCGAATTCGTTCGATAGAATCTTAGGATTGAGATTTGGATTAGCAGCTATGAATCTTGTTTTGAAATCTAAATTTGGGAATATGGTTTCACTTCAAGGAAATAAAATTGAAACTATACCACTTTCAGAAGGGGTAAAAAAGAAATACATTACCTCGGATAGTGATAAAATGGAATTACGAGACCTATTAGTGAAAATTAGATATTTATCGAAACAAAATTAATTTCAATG
>Ga0114930_10001444_pt1 | contig 22686 bp, 25 predicted proteins | sample AnhtaG_FD_87300 | JGI IMG/M metagenome (GOLD analysis project Ga0114930, IMG submission 87300) | Deep subsurface microbial communities from Anholt, Denmark to uncover new lineages of life (NeLLi) - Anholt_01485 metaG | ecosystem: Environmental > Aquatic > Marine > Oceanic > Sediment | place... | reverse complement strand
TCATATTCTTTTAAGATGGGTATCCATCGCTTAGCAATGATCTGTTGTGAATATATCATTAGGCCTCCTTTGGTTATGTCTTATTATACCAAAAGAGTTACCTAATTAGTGAGCATTAACACCCCCCTTTTCCAATAAACCCAGTTATTTGTCACGTCTTTTTTCAAATAACCGGGCTCTTTAAGTTAAATATTTAATCCAACCAATAAAACTAATGTAACCAATTAAACTAATGTAACTAATCTAAACTAATTAAACTTTTGTTGCTTTTTCCTATCCTGGGAATAACCATAACCATACCGAGAAGGAAATAGAAAAGCATGACTACTTCTGAATCCCCGAAGTTATATTGACTCAATCCGGCAATTAGAAAAGCTGTCAATGACCCCAGAAATCCCCAGGCAATTCCTTTAAAATATCCCTCTTCCAATTCTTTGAAAATGTGAAAACCAACCTTATAAATAGTGACTAAAAGCCAGATAAATATACCCAATCCCAACAGTCCACTGTCCACAGCCATATCTATGAAATTATTGTGGGCATGACAGACCAACTGGCGACCCTTGGCTGGCTTGTACTTTGGATAGACTATTCCAAAACCTTCCCAGCCCAGCCCTGTAATCGGATAATCTCTTATTATTCTCAGACTGCCTTTCCAAAAAAATATCCTATCCCCAACCGGACGCCCAGACTTAAAAGTCCCTACCACTCTTTGAGTAAATTTGGAGGAAGGAAGAAAAGCAAGGAACATAGAACCAATTATAATTGCAGTTAAAACAGAGAGGAGAAATTTTTTACTCCTCAAAATAGCCATAAAAATCAATCCACCAATCACTCCAAGCCAGACGCCCCGAGTATATGAGAAAATTATAGCAGTCAAGATAATCAAACTTGACAATTGTAACCAACGCTTTTCCCTTCTGGTATTACTATAAAAAGACAGTCCAAGCACCACTGGCAAAACCAACAGTATATAGTTTCCAAAAGTCTGCGGAGAATTAAAGAAACCGGTACTTCTGGCAAAAGATTTTTGAAGATACTTAACATTACCAAAAAAATCGATTCTGGTAAAATGCTGAAAAATCGCATAGGCTCCGGCAATCGTAGTAATCAAAATCAGGATTCGGACTAATCTCTTAAACTGAGTTACATCCTTAACATTATTCACAAATAAAAAGAAAATAGATATCCAACCTAAGGTCATATAGCCTTTTAGGCTATGTTTTAAATCTACCGCCATAATTACTCCAATGGCTGCAGCAACCAGAAAGGCAGCAATGGGTATATTCAACGGAGTTCTCACTAACTGAAATCTCCTCATCACCAACATCCCAACTACCCAGAACAAAAGAGCAAAAGATACGGCAGTCTGGGCTCCGGTAATGGAAATCGGTGACCAGAAGACAAACAGAATAAGAAACACCCCAATCAACCAATCACAATATTTCACTATTCTCTCTATCATTTCTTTTCTAACCAATCCAACCAATAAAACTAATAAAACTGGTTGTTGTTTTTCTATCTCGCACCTTTTCTCCGAAGAATTACCCCAATCGTTCTCAGAATAATTTCCAGGTCCAGAAATAGAGAATGATTTCTAACATAGAGCAAATCGTATCTTAATTTACTTCTCGCAGAAATGTCATATCTCGAATGCACTTGCGCCAATCCTGTTACTCCGGGCCTGACCTGTAACCTCTGCACATAACCGGGAATTTCTCTTTTAAATCGCTCAACGAAGAAAGGTCTCTCCGGCCGAGGACCCACAAGGCTCATATCTCCTTTAAGCACGTTTATCAACTGCGGAATTTCATCAAGACGGGCCTTCCTCAATATCTTTCCCAACTTAGTCATTCGTTTATCATCACTTTTGGCAAGCACAGGACCCGTATATTTCTCAGCATCTTTTGCCATAGACCTAAACTTATATAGAGAAAATATTCCCCCATCTTTACCCACTCTATCCTGTTTAAATAGTACAGGACCCTTTGACTCCATCCTTATCAAAACCACTATCAATAGAATCAAAGGTAAGAACAATAAGAGAGTTATTGAGGAGACCAAAATATCAATAAGCCTTTTGATTACCTCATTAGTCCCATAAATAGGAGCACCCATCACCTCAACTAAAGGAAGCCCATTGACATCCTCTCCATCCGTTTCACTCAAAAACATCTCATAAAGCTCGGGAACAATCTTAAATCTAACTCCCATTCCTTGACATTGAGAAATAACATCCACCATCTCTTTCCGTGATTCAGGAGGAAGCGATATAATTACTTCATCTATCTTATTCGCTGTCACAATTCGTCTAATATTCCTTACAGACTTAAAATGTTTAACCCCTGGCTCTGGATTTCTATCTTCTTCCTCAGAAATAACACCGACAAGTTTATAACCCAGTTTTGGCTGTCTTTTTATATCCTGTAAAATAGACTCAACCCCTTCTCCCCTTCCCACAACCAAGACTCTCCTAGGAGCAACTTTTCTAAATCGAACAAGAATTATTCTCCAGCCACTAATTAGTATAAGGTTAACCAACCACGAAATCATAAGAACTGTGGTGGGAAACTTGCCAACCTCCGTCCTTGCTGCATAAACAGCAACGAAAATTAACAGAGTGCCCAGAGTTACTCCATTAATTGTATTATCCAAGATATTCACCATTGTATAACTTCTCCGCCGGTCATAAAGCCCTGATATATAGAAAGTCCCAAGCATAATAATAGTGACAAAAACCCACAAACTCTGATAAGCAGCAAAATTCCTTGCCGGAATCCTCCCGCCAAATCTAAGCAAAAAAGCTAGTACTATCCCCGCATTAACCAGCACACCATCAATCAAAAGTACTAACGGTATTCCCCGCCTTTTCCAAATCATTTCAAACCCTCAAGATCTTTTTGTTTATTACGCCTTTATCACAATGGAGAACTGCCTACCCATCTACATAACATTTATTTCCTTGCAGTCTCCCATATGACTTCCCCTTGGCCCGTAAGATATTTAAACCAGCCTATTAAAGCAGCCAAATTGACCATACAAAAGTAATATGGGATATAAAACAATTTAATCTTTGAACCAATTAACTCAAAGAGCCATCCAATCAATGCACTTAAATAAAATACAATCTGGAAAATTAATAGACTTCTGTATATGTTACCATTATCCCAAAGGAACAAATTCAAAACAAATAAACCGATTAAGAATAATGGTACTGTCCAGCGCAATAATTTATGAGAAATCAATTGTATGGAAAATATTCCATACTTAAAGGGGTTCAATAATTCTCCTTCACTAATTAATCCTCTAATCCCCCGGGCAACTGTGCGCGTTTTTCTTTTGAACTCTGTCTTCATATCTGCTGAGGTCTTATGAAATGAAATTGCTTCTGGTTCATAGACAACTTTATATTTATTTTTTACAATTTCCAAGGGTTCAACAAAATCACTGATTATATACTCTTCTAAGGGAACATATAAAGCACGACAGACCGCATACATAGAACCTGTGACTCCCAATAGAGAGCTAACTTGACTCTCCTTCCGTTTTAGAAATTTTTCGTATTTCCAGTAGAGATTCTCACCTTTCCCAGCAACATTCCCGGATAAGTTAGTGTATTTCAGTTCTCCACACACACAGCCAACCCTCTTATCATCGAAATTTCTAACTAATTTCTTTATAGCATCTCTCGCACACAATGCATCGGCATCAGAAAAAACTATTACTTCTCCACTTGACTTCAACACAGCCTCATTTTGAGCAGCAGTCTTCCCTTTTCTCTCAAATAAGCGATCTAATTTTATTCCCCTATTTTCGTACTGAGCCACAATCTCATTGGTCTCATCAGTAGACCCGTCTGAAGCAACAATAATCTCTAATTTGTCCTTAGGATAATCCAAAGATAGAGTATTCTCAATTTTTTCTCGAATTATTTTCCCTTCATTATGGGCAGTTATAATCAGCGTTACCTTGGGTATATTATCTCCTTTTTTTAAGAGCCCCGATCTTCTCAAAAAGCCCAAGAGAACCAAGATAACCGGATATCCAAAATATATATATAAAATAGTAATTAGTAAGACCGAAAAAACCGATTCCATAATTTAGCTAACTAAGAACTTTTTAGAAATTAAATCTGGCTTATATTTTAGTCTTTCCCTCCAGAGACCCGTATACTTGTAATAACTTTTTCTCTTCGCTATCCCAATTGTATTTTTCTAAATAGGCTCTTTTGCCGTTTTCTCTCATTTCCCTCATAAGACCTGGATTTGAGATTAGATATTTTATCCCTTCAGCAATATCTTCCGCATTTAATGGATCAACCGTAATACCACACTTGTTAATATCAAAAAATTGTTTCCATAACGGAAAATTTGAAGCAATGACTGGAAGTCCTGTGGACATGTACTCAAATATTTTGGTGTTTAAACAACGCAAATAATTTCTTTCTGGATGGAGTAATATTAGGCCTAAATTACATCTTGTATAAAATTTATAGACCTCACTCCAAGGAATTCTTCCTATTAAGGTCACTTTTTCCACCAAGCCATCATTCCAAATCATTTCTTTAATTTTTATTTTTAATGACGATGAAACCACAGGACCTATCAAGAGTAGGCGAATATTCTCGAATTCCTGAACTAGTAGCTTCACCACCTTTATCATACCAAAAACACCCCGAACTTCGCTGATACTTCCAGCATAAACAAGATTAACGTTGTCAGAGTTTGGTTTTCTCTCCACAGCAAAATCTTTCAATGGATAGTTAACTACTTCAATCTTTCTTGTATTTACATTCTTAAAATTATCTCTGTAAGAAAATTCCGCCAGCAAGATAGCATCAAAAAATCCGGACAATTTTTTTTCCACGAAATTTAAAACCTTTGACAAAACATCCTTAAACAGATTGGGAATCCATTCCTTATACATTATGGAAGCCGGAAAGTCCTCATGCACGTCGTAAATAACTTTTTTCTTCTTAATCAGCTTTAATAATAGCGCCAAAAGAATTAGCTCTGGGTCGTGGAAGTGAAAAACCTCCGCGTCCGATTTTATAGCTAACCTTAAAAGCCTTAGCCAATTTAAAGTCCGCAGACAACGGCAATTGTACTGTGGGAAACCGTATATCTTCACTTCGTTAATTTCTTTAAAAATAAAATCTCCAACAGCATATAGTTCAACGGTATGTTTTTTTGCCAACGAAACTGCTTCTTTGTAAAATATCCTAGAATCGTTCCAGACATGTACCGAACTCATCATAAATATCTTCATCGATACTTTACTACTCCTGAACCTTAGATTCTACCCTATCCACATTAGTACCGGCTATTACTAATCCAAGCAGAAACCAAACATATTTACAATAAAAAAATTCATACAAGAGAGAGCCAAGCAAAATAGCCACCCATGCTGATAGAAATCCTAATCGGCAATAATACCATCTATCTTTAATTTTGGATAAACTTAACAATTTTCTTGATTTAAAAAACACTGATATAACCAAAACCAAAAATATACATAAACCGAATAGCCCTCTTTCTGCTAAAATTGTAGTGTAAACAGAATGAGATCCAATCCCACCACTCGGCGCATACAAACCATAATTTCCCAAACCAACACCAAACAGTAGATTCTTTATATTGGTGGTAGCAATTCTAAGGGCTTCCAAACGAGTTTCTAAATGGTATTCATTAGTTCTTGTAGTTATCTCAGGACTAAAGCGTTTTAAAACTAGAGATGGTGAAAATATACGAAAGAAGAAAACCATACCCAAAACAAGAACCACAATAAAGGAGAAACCCCAAAAACGCTTATTGAAAAGTAAACGGCCCTTTTCCACGATTAATATCACCACCCCCCCTCCAAGTAGACCTATCCAAGCACTTCGTGCAAAAGTTCCTAATAAAACCAAGCAAAGCAGAGACAAAAATATTAACACTGAAATATTTTTCAATTTGGCTTTTTGATTTCTGTATAGGATAAAAGTACAAAATAAAAACAAAATGCCGATATTTAGACTAGCTCCCAAATGTGGTGGAGAAGTTAAAGGAAGGGCAAATCTTGGAAAGCCCAAAAATCTACTCCTAGCCGCCAAATGCCCTGCTGAAGCCAAAGTAAATGGTAACGCATTCCGAAAAGGAATATCCGTGACATAAAGTCCTTCAAAAAATTGTCTTAATATATAGATTGCACCTAAAACTGAAAAAACAAGCGAGAAGCAATAAACCATCGCCGCCGTGTAAATTTTCTGCTTAGTATTTAATAACTCTGCCATTAAATATACAATTATAACTCCACTCAAATTCGCCAAAAGCACAGACATCGCCCATGAAAAATTGGAAGTTAAACTAAAGGAAAAAATAACGCTCATGCCATAAAAAATAAGGAAGATATAAAGGGGCTGTTTTTGCATTTTAAATCCTTTATTAATTAAAAGTAATCCATAAATGAAAATAGCAAATACTAAAAAAATCCTATATAAACTAATATTTATGCCAGGACTAATCACTACTCTGTAAATATCTAAAGGAGCAAAAAAGATAACAGCGTAGAGACAAATTTCCGGCCGTGGCAAAATAACAAAAAAAGATAAGAAAATTGCTCCAAATAAAATAATAGTTATTACGCTCATCATTGTTCCACCAATTACTACAAAATACCCAAAGAAGATTCCCATCAGGATACTGATAAAAATTGAATAATTCTTTTTTACAATGTTAATCACAGGTTTTTTCCCTTCCAAGTCATGTATCTTATACTAATAATCTCTTCCTTAAATTGCTGGCTTCTTCCAATCTTACAATCACCTTAATTCTAAGCAATTGTTTTTTAAGTTCTTGTTTAATAGAAGTACTTTTCCCAATATCTATGAACCCCCATAGAGAAGAAATTATTCTTAACAGCGATAAGATTACCGAGAGCATCTTATAGATTAGCGCATAGAAAGAACCATACTGCTTGCGAAAAAACAAAATTCTACTTACGAGTTGCTGGATTTCTCTTTCTCCTTCAGTTGACTTGCTACTTTGTTTTCCAAGATGGATCACTTCCGCTCCGGGAAAGAAATAAATTTTCCAACCCGCATGCTTAAGGCGATAACAAATATCTGCTTCTTCGGCATACATAAAAAATTTTTCATCAAGGAGTCCTACATCGTCTAAAGCTTTTTTACTCATCATCAAAAAAGCACCCCTGACATAATCTACCACTCTTACTTCATCATGCGTCCAATTTTTAAGTAAAGTCTGAACATTTTCATTGTTATGAAAAATAGTCTTGTCCAATTTCAAATTGAAAATTATCGCCCTTGCTAAAGAACCAAAATTATAACATGAATGTTGTAAACTCCGATCGGAATTTAATAATCTACATCCAACAGCCCCAGACTCCGGGTGTTTTTCCATAAAATCTAAAGTTCTTTCTATAGCGCCGTCTATTATTATTGTATCACTATTTAATAAGAGAATGTAACTTCCACAGCTCTGCCTAATTGCCTGATTATTGGCTGTAGCGAACCCAAGATTCTGCTGATTTTCTATTAATTTTATATATGGAAATTCACTCTTTACCATTTCTACGCTGCCATCGGAAGAAGCATTATCGACAACTATAATCTCAAAATCAATATTTTTTGCATTTTCATATATTGACCTTAAACAATTATGTAACAATTGCTTCGTATTCCAGTTAACTATTATAATTGACAAAGCCATACGTTTTTCCCTATTGGACAAAAATAAAATTCATATCATGATCTAATTGCGTTTGCCCTGCCTAGCTGCTTTTCAAAATACTCAATAGTAATAACTACTATTAAAAGATACCCAATACCTAAAGGATTATTTGGGACTTGCTCACTTTTTTAGCAAAATATGATAAAAATGTAAAGGCTCCATGAGTTAGAATAGTTTGCTCTTTGAAAAATTATTGGTAGACTTTCTCCAAAAAGGAGAATCTACCAAATGTCGAAAATCAAGATTATTAAAGCTCGGATTCCGAGGTATTGTTTTTGTCCGCACTATAGTATGAAGCAACCTTTTAAGAAAGAAAATCAGCATTGGAAAATAGTCAAAGATTTCAATCTTGATGGTCCGATCCTACTTAAGGTATAGGTAATATCGGCTAAGTGCCTAAATCCTAGATGTAGTACCAAAAGTTTTTCCTTACCCATAAAAGGAATAACAAAATTCCAGAGAGCAACAGATCGAGTGATCAAAGAAGGGATAGTTTCAAATGTAATTGATAACGTTCCCTCTCAGAAAATAAAAGATCGTTTTTCTCGTTCTTTGAATACTACTAGCTCCCGGTCAATAATAGACCGATGGAAGCATAGAGAAGCAGATAGCCTCAATTTCCAAGACCTAATTTGCGAACTATCTCCTTCTAAAGTACTATGTTTAGATGGTCTTGACCCCAAAAGATCAAAGAATAAAGGTTTGATAACCTCAGATAGAATTAAAGGCTATATTCTCTATGTACATACTGTTAAAAGCCAGGATAAGGATGAAGTAGTAAAATACCTCAAAAAACTCAAATGTCTCGGCACAGAGGAAGTTGACTGCTTCATTGTTGATATGTGGAAATCTTTCCCATTCGCTATTAAGGAAGTTTTTCCCAAAGCTAAGATTCAATATGATTACTTTCACATCTGGCAGGATATTAACCATCATCTTGAAGGTGCAGTAAGGGAATAATGTAAATTATTAAGAGAAGACGGATTTAATACCCTCGCCACGGACCTTTGGAAACACCGGAAAGTTCTTATCGTAAACCCCAACAATCCTAAAAAGATGACTGAGAAGACATGTGAGAAAATCCCAGAATTTCGGGAAACTCACAAAGGAACGATTGTCGAGGATATTCTAATTCTCAAAGATCGAATCCGGGACATATTTGAAAATTCAAAGACCCAAAACGAGGCATATTTCAAGAAAAACCAGCTATACTATGAAAATTCGTACAAAAAGAGCCTCCCCTTCAAGAAAATTATCCAGTTGTTTATGTGGCCCCCGTATTGCTATAATATGTTCGCCTATTTGAAGGAGCCAAATGTTCCAAGATCCGGTAACTCTGAGAACTCAATAAAAGTTGTTAGATCCTGACAGAAAGTAAGATACGGTTTCAGAACTATAAAAGGGTTGCAGGACCACCTGAAATTATATCAAAGAGCAAAATACCTGAGGCAGTTTTTAGTTTAAAACAAGAAATTTTCATAAATTCGTTGTAATTACAACAAATTCCTAAAAAGCCTGCGTAGAATTTGAGCAAGTTTCCAAAATCTTAAAACTCGGTCCCAAACTTCTTTCCCATAACTCCCATCAAAGGTGTGGTACGGAGCTATAAGTTAAAATTCTTGCACCTCCCGGCATCATTAAATTCTTCAATAAAAAGCAGCCTGTTCCTATTTCCTCTCTCTAGCTCACTTCGCCATGGCCCGGCTTAAATGTTTCAATAGTCTATCTCCAGCGCGTTCTAATGTCCAAAAGTTATGAATAGCTTCTATACCCTTTTGAGCCATTTTTTCTCTTTTTTCTTTATTTAAAAGAAGTTCGGTGACAGCTTCGGCAAACATATCTTCGTCTCTTTCTGTAAGTATCCCTGTTTCGTTATTAATCACGCTTTCTCTCACTCCTCCTTCTTTTACTGCAACTACTGGTGTTCCGCACGCCATTGCTTCCAAGGGCACAAACCCAAAAGGCTCAAGATACGGCGCGTAGAGAACTAACTTTGCCTTATTATAGAGCAGTGCGAGTTCATTGTCTTGAATCAGGCTTCTTATCTCTAGTTTAACACCAACTTTGATTGCAAGATGCTCAAGATACTCTTTCCATTTAATATTAATACTGCTGGAAACGATAATGAACTTGGGACGTATTTTGGAATTGACACATCCTAAGGAATTTATAATAAAATCAAACCCTTTTGCTGGTCTGCAACTTCCTATAGACAAGACAAGATTCTCCTTATGAACTTTAAATGGCTTAAATACCTCTGTATCTACTCCAAGATGAGAAACGAAGGAATTAAGACCATAACTCCTTAGAATAGATTCTCTGGAAAAGTAGGAATTCGCCAAAATATACCCAGAAAAAGAAGCATTCTTTCTATCTATGTCTGATAATCTACTAACAAAATATTTATACCATATCCTTATTGCCCATTGAGGGTGGCTTTCTCGTTGTATTCTTTGAGAAACATTTTGTAAAATTGCCTCTTGAGATCTTGAGGGCTGTTGACAATAATAAACAGTTGGCTTTTCAATGAATTTTAAAAAAAACGGCGACATAGTATATTGATCTTGTTCGCTAAATACGACATCATAATCCTTCTTATTGATAACATCAGCAATTTCCTTTTCTGTTCTTTCAACATCTCTCAAAGAAATTCTTATGGGAGGAATATATCGAAAAGTAGAATAAATTAGACCAGTAAAAGTTCTTTCCACAGGAAATGTATTGATCTTGTTAGCGATATCTTTTAATGGTAAAAAATTCTCATTAGCGGTGGATGGAACAAAGACATCGACCGAATGGCCGGATTTAGTTAAATACTTGACAAAGCCATACAACGCTCTTTTTGCTCCTCCAGATGGCAAGTTATGAAAAACTGCAATTTTCATTTTTTTACAACCTCACAGCATATTTCTTGATAAAAAGTTTTAGACGAGAATATAAATAATACTCATTTTTTTGATCTACTTGCTCCAAATGCTTTATAACATTATAAGCATAACTGCTGATCCCTGACCGTTGTTCTGTTATTAACGGGACTGCATTGATCTCTATTCTCATTATCAAGCCCTTACTACCCCTTGGTAAACCTTTAAAGTTTTTTTAGCGGTCTGCTCCCAAGAAAACAACTTGGCCCTCTCCAAGCCTTTTCTTTTCATCTTCTCCCTTAAGTCGGGATTGCTTAGAACCCTCTTCATTGCCTGGGCGATTTCCTCTTCATCATACGGGTTGACTAGAATAGCAGCGTCTCCCGCCACTTCAGAGAGAGAGGACGTGTTAGAACATATTACAGGCGTACCACAGGCCATAGCCTCTAGAACCGGCAAGCCAAATCCCTCATACAAAGAAGGAAATATGAGAAGCTCAGCCGCGCTGTACATCGCTGGCAAGTCCCTATCAGCAATAAAGCCAGGCAAAACTATTTTCTCCTTGAGATTTAATAAAGAGATTAGCTGTTTCAGCTCTAGTGCTATCTTGTTTCCTATACAACCTCCTATAACCAATTGAAGATCTTCAGTAGATTGTTGAGAGAAAAGGTAAAATGATTTTATTAATCTCTCGACATTTTTTCGATAATCAAAACCTCCTACATAAAGCGCGAAAGGTCGATTAATATTGTATTTTGCCTTAACCTTTTCTAAGATTTGGTTATCCTTAATTGGTTTAAATTTTTCGTTAGCAGCTAGGTAAATTACTTTTATTTTCTCTTCAGACACATGAAGTATTCTCATAATATCTTTCTTAGAGTATTCTGAAATTGTAATAATCATGGCTGATTTCTTAGCCGCTGCCAATTGCCTATAATAGTTATATCGTAGATCTAAGGTTTTAAGACTATTAAAGTAATGTTTAGGGAAAATGCACGGGATTAAATCGTATATAGTAGCAATAACCTTACAACTGTGAGAGATCGGGATGCTATTATTATCGGTAGCATGAAATATATCGATCTTGCTGTTCGATATAACTCTGGGGAGGAATAACCGATCCCACAGCCACTGGAGGTGATTTGCGAGACGAACCGGCTTTTTTATTCTGGGTGTTTGATACTCTTCTTTCCAAAATTTATTATGCATAATGTTTAGGTCTACTCCATTGGCATTCTCGGAAGCAAATAAAATATATTCGTTCTCTGTATCTATCTTACCGATATTCCTAATGAGATTATAAGTATAATACCCTATCCCTCTAAACCGGTGGTAATTTTGTAGCAGTGGCCGCACATCTATTCCAATCCGCATGGATCACCCCTATTTTTCACATACAATGTATAAATCTCCTCTTCTTCTTGCTAATCCAATTGAAGCCATTCCCCGTAATGACCAGAGCACCCTCTGTTTCCACCCTCCAAATTTCATTGTATCCCTATCTTCTCCTTTCGCCACAACCTGAAACCCTGCTTGCTTAACCAGACTTTCTAACAATGGAAGCGGATAAGGCCGAATATGTGTTAGATCTAGCCAAAACACTTCCGTTATCACTCTCAAATCCTTGGGATTAGGTGTAATAATCACTAACTTGCCATTAGGTTTGAGAGCATCATAGCATAAATGGAACAATTCGGGAGTTTTAGTTGGTTTGATATGCTCGATTACATGCGCACAGAAAATGCCATCAAGGGTCTGTTTTTTATCGGGTAAATAAGGGAACACATCAGTGCAATAGACATCAAATCCTTTTTGTCTACATAACTCCACTGACTCTGGCAATACATCAATACCAATTGGTTGAACCCCGTAGTTCCGAAGAATATCAAGGAATATTCCTCTTCCGCAACCAATATCTAAAACCTTCGATCCGGGCAGGAAATATTTAGCATATTTTGCTTGATATTTCCTTACAGTTGCCACTGATCCTCCAAATTCATAAGGATTAATGTGCCTCTTACTCATTTTTCATCCTCCCCTCAAAATCCGCTTAAATAGATCTGCATCTTGTACAGAAAATGTGTCCAAGAAATATAATACTCCAAAATATAAAATGGCTGTAGCAGGTATTAATAATAGCAGAGTGGTCCCCTTCAGGTAAAGAAGCAGACCACTCATTGCTAAACTAGCTAATATCGGTCTAATAATATATTTATGTAATGGAAGTTTATATATATATTTAGAGGTGAAATAGAGAAGTAGAACGAAACCAACCGTTTCTGTAGCTACAGTGGCGATTGACGCCCCAATATAACTGAATCGAGGAATCAACAATATGTTCAAGAAAACATTCACTCCTGCATTAATCCCTGCAACTTTAAGGACTATTGGTTGCCTGTTGATTGCCCCCAGGGTATTACCAAGTAAGTAGGTTAAGAACATAAGAAGTGCTACCCAGATAAGGATTTGAAGGGCAATTATAGAGGGAACAAACTCCTCCCCATAGATTAATAGAATAATTTTATCGGCTAAAATAGTTGTTCCAACAGCGATGGGTAAACCAATAATAAGGAGGTATTTAAAGGATCTTTCAAATGCTAATCTCATGGAGTCTTTTGAAGATATATATAATCTAGAGATGACGGGGAAAACGGAGCCCACAAGGGCAGTGGGAATAAGCATAAGAACAAAAATTAATCTGTATGCAGCATTATACCACCCAACCACCTCGTTTCCTTTCATTAAGGAAAGCATGACCGTATCAATTCTAAAATAAATTGTAGTGAAGATTGTAGTTAATCCAAAGGGCAGCGCTTCTTTTATCGTCGGCTTCCAGAAACTCCAATCCATTTCTATTTTTCGTGGTGACCATACAATAGCTAGATTGGAAAACTTCCGTTTCAAAATGATAAGATTGCACCCCAAAACAACGATACTAGTTATGAAATATAAAGAAGCAAAGCCAATAACATTAAAATTTTGTTTTATGGCAAATATGACGCCTGAAAGCATCAGGACACTATTTAAAATTTGGCCTAAAGATTGATACTCCATTTTTTCAAATGCTTGAAATATTGAATAAAATATTCTAGTGAAAGCAGTAAAGATAATGGATAGAGCAATTAAATAAACAACCATAATTGTTTGTTTTGGATAACCCAAAAGGTTTATAACTAAGACAATCAGTCCAAAGGTGATGCTTACTAAGATTATTTTCATTGCACTGATATTGGCGAGATATTTTGAAGCTAATGATTTATCCCGGGCGACTTCCCTTATAGTTAGTTGGCCAAGACCCAAATCAGTAAAAACACCAAATATACCTGTAAAGGCAAGGGCAAAAGATAAAATGCCGAAGCCTTCCGCTCCAAGATAGCGGGCAGTGTACATTATGTAGAAAAATGCCAATAGACGGCTTATTATCTGCGAAACGAGTAATACACCCGTATTCTTCGCTACCCTTCTCGCTGTATTCATCGGCTCACCTTATTTATCTTTCCCCGCCAGTAATCCAATATATCCTGTAATGTCTTTTCAAAAGGAATCCCTCGCTTCCAGCGTGTCTTCTCCCTGAATTTAGTCGAATCCCCGAGCAAAAGAGGAATATCAGAGGGTCGCAGCTTTTTAGGGTCTTGCCTTACTTCAATATCCTTCTTAGACATAGCTAAAAGTTTATCAAGAAGGTCTTTGATCGAGACCGCCTTTCCAGAACAGATATTATATATCTCTCCTGGATCTCCTTTTTGGAGGGCAAGCCAATAGTCCCTTACCATGTCCCTCACATCGGTAAAATCCCTCTTTGGTTCTAAGTTGCCAACTTTTATTACTGGCTCTTTCAGGCCCTTTTCAATTTCGGCTATCTGTTTGGCGAAGCTGGAACAAACAAATTCCGAAGATTGCCTTGGGCCAATGTGGTTAAAAGGTCTTACACGAATTATATTTAAATGAAAATTCTTAAAATAGAAATAACTTAGAAAATCTGCACTTACTTTGCTAATAGAATAAGGATTTATTGGACACAAAGGACAATTTTCCCTTATCGGTAGGTCACTCTCCTTGACTAAACCATACTCATCAGCGGAACCAACAAATAAGACCTTTGGGTTAATTTTCAACCCTATAATTGCTTGATAAAGGTTCAGCGTGCCATATAGATTGGTGTCAAAAGTTAACTTTGGATTTTCTAATGAAGTTGGGATAAACGATATAGCTGCCAGATGATAAATTTCATCAGGCTGGACTTCTTTGATAATCTTTTTTAAACTATCATAATTTCTTATATCACATTTAAATAGTGTGACTTTCTCTATGAAACCATTAAGGTTCGAGAATGTGCTTTCATCATAAAAAGTTCCAAAAACTCTATATTCCTTATTAAGGAGAAACTCTGCTAAATGTGATCCAGCAAAGCCTGAGATTCCTGTAATTAAGGCTTTCATATAGTTATTCCTTCACTTTTACTGTTTGAGCCTGAATATTGGATAGTCTGATATCGTTTTCTAATTTCTCCAAATCTGCATCAATCATCATTTTAATTAAATCTTCGAAATTCACCGTGGGCTCCCATCCTAATTTTTTTCGAGCTTTAGAAGAATCACCCACTAATAATTCTACTTCAGCTGGCCTTACAAACTTTGGATCAATCACTACATAATCCTTCCAATTTAACCCAATGTAATCAAATGCAATTTGAACCAGATCTTTTACAGAATGTGTTATACCAGTGGCTATTACATAATCATCGGGTTCATCCTGCTGGAGCATTAGCCACATTGCTTTTACATAGTCTCCGGCGAATCCCCAATCTCTCTTGGCATTTAAGCTGCCTATCCTTAATTCGTTAGCTAAACCTAATTTAATTTTGGCGACAGTGTTAGTTACTTTTCTGGTAACAAATTCTAAGCCTCTTCTCGGGGACTCGTGATTAAAACATATTCCAGAACAACAAAACATATTATAACTTTCTCTATAGTTTACTGTAATCCAATGCCCATATACTTTTGCTACACCATATGGACTTCTTGGATGGAAGGGAGTTTTTTCTGTCTGAGGCACTTCTCTTACTTTTCCAAACATTTCACTACTGGACGCTTGATAAAACCTTGTTTTTGGGTTAACCGCTCTAATTGCCTCCAGCACTCTTGCTACACCAAGGGCTGTTGCTTCTCCTGTGAAAACGGGCTGCTTCCAAGAAGTTGGAACAAAAGATTGGGAAGCTAAATTATATACCTCATCTGGATTAGATTCTTTGACGGCGTTAATCAAAGAATTTTGATCTAATAAATCCCCCGAGATTAATTCAATTTTATCCTGGATGTGCTCTATTCTTTTGAAATTTAAAGTACTAGTTCTCCGAACTAATCCAAATACCTTGTAGTCTTTACTTAGCAAAAACTCAGCTAAGTATGAGCCATCTTGGCCAGTTATTCCAGTTATCAATGCCCTTTTTTGAGCCATTACTACCTCCTGTTAGATGTTTAGAGATGAAGACTTTTATCCTAACACAAAAGGGAACAGGCTACTTTCTGAGACGAAACACAAGAGGCAAGAGGCTAAGGACGAATATCCGTTGCCTTTGGTCATTAGCCTTTTGCCTCTCGTCGTTGCGGATCCATTCATCCTTTAGCTTTTTCCTTTCTATAAATTTATTGCCTGCTTGCTTAGGTTTATCTTCCACATTGTGCTATTCCTCTAACGTCAAGGTTCTTGCCACCTTTTTTGAAGGTTCCTTACAATTCTCTTCCATCCCTCTTTGCTCCTCATTGGGTGTATAAGGTGCAAACAATAATCTTAATCTTATTGTTCTTTCACTTAAGACAGCCCTTAGTGCATTCTTTACTATAGCCCTTACTTAGCTCCATCAATAGTTTCAAGTTTCGCTCTTACTCACCTTCTGGTATAATATCCACTGGGGCCTTTCTTACTTTCTCGGCAAATCCCCGAGGAGTCAGAATATACTCGACATTTCTTCGATTCAGCCCTTTTACCCTTCTCTCCAGCATCAATACTTCCCCTATACTTGCACGGATTCAATCCGAGTCTATAAAGTTTCGCTCGGAACCAATTCAATAACCAATGATAGAGACATCATCAATTAAGCTGAGGCTATAAGCTTTTCTATTCCCTTTAGATAAGCTCTCAAATCTTGAATATCTTCTTTTAATACCTGATAAAGTTTTCGATTGTCTACCTACCAGTAAAGATGAACTATCTGGCGACGATATGATTGCATATGTCAATGGCTCCCTCAATCGCAATTACCAAACGAGTTTAATTCCCTCCATGATTTTTTCATCAAGGTATAGAGCAATGTCAATGTCATTAAATTCCTCTTCCCCTATGGAGGAACCGTGAAGATAGGCGAAGAGGACTTTCTCTCCCTTAATCAAAATTTTTTTAAGTTGTTGAATTAATTTCTTCTTCTCAGTTTTTTCTATATGCATTTATTTATCCGCATTGTCTCACAACGATAGATACAAGAGGTCTAACGGGGTCAATGAATTGAACCCTTACGGTTTTTGAGATTTATTCTGGCCTCAATTTTTGTCATAAAAGCTTCGACACCTCTTTTACGAACTCTCTTATGGTCTCTAACTCTTCTATTTTTCCCCTGACTTCTGAGTGATTGACTTCCCAATACATGTGCACAAGAAAAGGGGAATTGTTCCGGTGTTAGAGAGCAATTTTTCCTGAGATTGCTTCCAAGATATTGAGATAGCGATTATTTCTCTTCTGGATATTTCTGTCAGCTAATAGTATAATTGAGTTTTTGCTGTTAATTTCTTCTGGGGTTCTTACTCTCGAATATCGAAGGTCCTTTTTTCCCATATCCCGTAAGGATATCTCAACTATATCGGCAAGTTCCCCTTTACCAAGAATAATAAAGTTTCTCTCCCCTTTCTGGTAGTATTCTAAAACAGTATCCTGAATCTTCTCTTTTACTGTTTTTAAGGTATCTATAGTTCTCAGTAGGTAACGATGCGTCTTTCTTACTTTCTCGGCAAATCCCCGGAGAGTTAGAATATACTGGACATTTCTTCGATCTAATCCTTTTACCTTTACATAACCTTTTGCAATAAGCCTCTTCATAATTAGGTTTGTCATTCCCAAGGATAGTCCAATTTGGCGGGAAATTTTTCTCTGAGTGGTATTCAGGTCTTTTCCAATTTCATCGATGATTTTGAATTCATAATCTTCAATTTTTTCGGGCATCGAACTTCTCCTATAGTTGCACAAATTGAATCTGTGCTTACAAGGGTTTATTTTCGCCTGCCTCTACTGCCTTCTTTATGAATAACTATCTTTCACTCTCCTTTACTCCCAGGAGGCTACGTCGGAATCCTAATCTTGGCAGTTTTGTCCAAAAAGGTGGCACTATCATATCTTACCATTATCTCGCCAGCTAAAGCCGTCGGCTACCATTGCCACGCAGCCTCCAAGGAGAGAGGGAACTTCCTTATCTTCTCTTCTATAGAAAAACGGATTATCTCATTTTTTTTATGAATGCTTTGATTTCTTTCTTAAATCTTTCACAAACCGTTTCAAACTTTTCAGTTAATCTTTCTAAACGATTTCCTTTTAATTCAAAGCCATAGATGCTCCTAAAGATATGCCTGAAGGAAAGATAGTCATCGAGTTCTGCAGCTAACTCTTCAGAAATTAACGGAGGTCTAATATCTTTTATAGGAATCGTCATCCGGTATAAGGGTTCTTTATGCCATCTTTCTTGCTCCTGGAAACCTCCATTTATACTTGTAGCTACTCTTCTGAAAATTCTCTCGCAGGAGTTATAAAAATCATGAAAGATTGAGCCCTTAATCCTCTCTGAGAAGAGAGGTTTTTCCTTCAGAGCAGCTTTCAATTCCTGTCTCAAATTCTCTATGCCCTGAAGTTCTCTGTCAATCTCGGAAATTACCTCCTGCCAGAAAATCTCATCTTTTTTCATAAATTACCTCTCCTTCCCTTTTAATCTTTTCTCTACTTGGTACGTCTAAGTCTTCAAATGGCTTAAGGTCCACAGGGAAGCGGCTATTTCTTAAGAAGAGGGCATAAACTTCCAAAAATTCCTCATCTTTTAATCCTTCAATAGCCAGATCGATGTCTGACCAAGGAGCAAAAGGTCTGTCTTTGACCGCCGAACCATATAGATAAATCTTTTTACATCCATATCCTCTGCTAAGAAGAAGATTAACCAATCGTTTTGCTTCCTTTCTGAAGTCCTCTTTTAAAAGTGATAACTTTTTGTTTCTAATTTGTTTAACCTTATCTAAATAACTCATTTTTCTCTCATGCGTTATCGGCTCTGTGAAGGATGCGGCTTCGGAAAAAATCTGGCGGGTTCAATGAATTGAACCCCTATAACTTCTTCAATGCCTTCAAGACTTCTTCTTTGAATTTTCTAAAATCTTCCAGTTTTGTCCTTGCTGCACTAAATACGAGTTCATCATCTATTGTCGCATATTCATGGACTAAGATATTTCTGAACCCTTTCATTTTTTTCAATGCCACATTCATTTCTTTTGAAACTATGCCCTTCTTTTGCATCTTATCGAAGAGGTCATTTTCCTCGCTTGGTAGCCCCAATCGGAGACCAGAAACAAATAGTTTTGCAATATCGATAATACATTCAATACATAGGTGCAATAGCCTCTCGCAACTGCGCTTTTTTTCAATCTTCTGGTACTCTTCAAAATCAGCAGGTGCAATTTGGATGAATTCGTTGATGTAACTATCAAGTTCATCAATCTTTGCTAAAATCCGATCTTTATCTACCACTTAGCACCTCCTTTAGATAGTCTCGGTAAACATGCTCAAAATCGCCAAACTCTCGAATAGTCCGGAAGGCAATCTCATAAAGCTGGTCTTCATCTTTACAATAAAGTATTTTGCCCTCTTTGATGACTCGTATTCTAATATAAAGGGGTAACTGCTGGAAAATCTGTATATCCATATCAAATAGATTGAGATAGCTCAGTTTCTTTTCTGAAAGTGCCAGCGATGTGTAAAAGCCCGGTCTCATTACCAAGCAAATATCTACATCTGATCCTTTGTAGTGATTATCCCTGGCTATGCTGCCGAATAGAAAGATGGCTAAGATTTCATTATCTTGCTCGACTGTTTTTAGAAGTCTATTCACTTGCTTCTCGAGCTGCTTCATTGTTTTCTTATTCACCGCCCTTCTGAAGGATAGTTTCGTGGGTCCGAAGCTAAAGCCTGCAGTTACCATTTTTAACAGTACCTAAATTGAGCCACGACAAACGATGAAGCGGGTTCAATGAATTGAACCCCTACAATTTTTCCAGAGGAAATTTGCTATCAGAGACCGATTTTCCCGGAGATGGCTTCTAAAATATTGAGATAGCGGTTATTTTTCTTCTGGATATTTCTGTCAGCTAATAGTATAATTGAGTGTTTGCTATTGACCTCTTCTGGAGTTCTTGCCCTCAAATATCGAAGGTCTCTTTTTCTCATATCCCGTAAGGAGATCTCGACTATGTCAGCAAGTTCTCCTTTGCCAAGAATGGTAAAGTTTCTCTCACCTTTCTTATAGTATTCTAAAACAGTATCTTGAATTTTCTCTTTTATGGCCTTTAAGGTGTCTATACTCCTCAATAAGTAACGGTGCGTCTTTTTTACTTTCTCTGCAAATCCCCGGGGAGTAAGAATATACTGCACATTTCTTCGATTCAATCCTTTTACCTTTACATAACCTTTTGCAATAAGCCTCTTCATAATGATGTTTGTCATTCCCAAGGATAGTCCGATCTGGCGGGAGATTTTTCTCTGAGTGGTATTCAGGTCTTTGCCGATTTCATCGATGATTTTGAATTCGTAATCTTCTATTCTCTCGGGCATCGGGGCCTCCAGTGTTCACTTTTTGAACATTATAGGGAATTGTCAGTGTTTTGTCAAGCAAATTCTATTCTGATTTATACTGCTGGCGGGTTCTACATACCGCCCTTTCGGGCGGACTCCGAAAATCATGGAATCCTTGCGAAAGCAAGGTTCCGGCTTGTTGACTGCCCTTTCGGGTGGGCTCCAAATGTTTTTCGATGAATCTAACCCCTGTAAGAATATCAGTTGATTAAACTTAGGCGAAGTTTCCAGACTAAAAAGAAGGCTTGAAAAATGATTCTTTTTGAAATTTTGGATGTGCCACGGGTGCGGTCAATAAAAGTGATGGGAACTTCTTTGATAGAAAATCCCTTTTTCCACAATCTGTATTTCATTTCTATTTGAAATGCGTATCCATCGGAAATAATTGTATCCAGGTCTATCTTTCCCAGAACTTCCCTCCGATAACAGTTAAATCCCCCTGTGGAATCGAAGATCGGAAGCCGAGTTACCATCCTTACATAAATATTGGCTCCTTGACTGAGGAGGGACCTATGGAAAGGCCAATTCTCAATTCCACCATCCTCGATATATCGGGAGCCAATTACCAAGTCATATTCTTTTGCTTTTTCCAGAAGGTCAATTAGATATTTTGGCTGATGGGAGAAGTCAGCATCCATCGTAAATACCAAGTCATAATTATTCTCAAGAGCATACTTGAATCCAGTAATGTAAGCTGTTCCCAGACCAAGTTTGGCTGGGCGATGGATTACAGATACTTCTGAATACCTCCTTACTAACCCATCAGCTATTCTACCTGTGCCATCAGGAGAATTATCGTCAATGATTAAAATATGGAAGTCTTTATTTAATTTCCGTATTTCTTCTATTAGTTTTTCGATATTTTCCTTCTCATTGTATGTGGGAATTATGATTATTGATTTCATTAAGATATATCAATACATACCGCCCTTTCGGGCGGACTCCAAATCTTTTCCGATGAATCGAACCCCTACAGAAGAAATGTAGGGGCTCAATTTATTGAGCCCGTTTTTTGAAATATTCTATTGTTTTCTGGAGGCCTTCTTCCAGGGGAACTCTGGGAGACCAATTCAACAGTTTCTTTGCTCTGGTTATATCCGGCTGTCTGATTTTGGGGTCGTCTACAGGAAGGGGTTTACGAATTATTTTGCTTTTACTCTTTGTTAACTTTAAAATGAGCTCAGCAAAATCATTAATGGTCATTTCTTGAGGATTTCCCAAGTTAATGGGCTCATTGATATTGGAAAGGAGAATCTTATAGATGCCTCCCACCATATCTGAAACGTAACAGAAACTCCTGGTTTGTGTGCCATCACCGAATACGGTAAGAGGTTTCCCTTCTAAAGCCTGGTTAATAAATGTGGGAACGACACGACCGTCCTTTTTTCTCATCCTCGAACCATAAGTGTTGAAGATTCTGGCAATCTTTGTGTCAATTTTGTGATAATAGTGGTAAGCCATAACCATCGCTTCAGCAAAACGTTTAGCCTCGTCGTACACGCCTCGAGGACCAACGGAATTAACGTTGCCTCGGTAATCTTCCTTCTGGGGACTAACCAGAGGGTCTCCATAGACTTCAGATGAAGAGGCTAACAAAAATTTTGCTTTCTTCTCCTTTGCCAGTCCAAGCGCTTTGTGTGTCCCTAAGGAGCCTACCTTCAAGGTCTGGATGGGTAGTTCCTGATAATCTATTGGGCTGGCAGGAGAGGCGAAATGTAGTATTGCATCAAGTTTGCCTTCAATGAAGATATAATTTGTCACGTCATGATGGATAAACTTAAACTTCTCATTTCCCATGAGATGGGTGATGTTGTCAGTATTTCCAGTTATTAAGTTATCTATGCAAATTACACTATGTCCCTCATTTATCAAGAAATCGCATAAGTGCGAGCCTAAAAATCCGGCACCGCCTGTTACTACTATTCTCATATTTCCTCCTAATTTTTCTTGTAGACGCGAAGCTTTGCTTTTACAATAATAACGAGATTGCTTCGTCGTCCCGCACATTTGTTGTGCGGGGCTCCTCGCAATGACACTTTGTGTCATTTGAAATTGTGCCTACAAAGAATTCCCTCTGCTATACTTCCCTCATTAAAAAGTAGCCTGTTGTACTAGCTCAATAATTCGGTAACTTTTTGGAGCTTATCAAAAGGTGTCTCATAGTTTAAGCCACCATGTTTTCGTAAGTGATTATATTCAAAAAGGAAGTTGCCAAG
>Ga0114930_10001443_pt1 | contig 22687 bp, 21 predicted proteins | sample AnhtaG_FD_87300 | JGI IMG/M metagenome (GOLD analysis project Ga0114930, IMG submission 87300) | Deep subsurface microbial communities from Anholt, Denmark to uncover new lineages of life (NeLLi) - Anholt_01485 metaG | ecosystem: Environmental > Aquatic > Marine > Oceanic > Sediment | place... | reverse complement strand
CATGCTAAATAGTATCGGGCTTGAAGCCAAACCGCCAAAGGCAAGCCTTTATGTCTGGGCAAAGGTTCCCCAAGGTTATACCTCTGTAGAATTCACTAATGAACTATTGGAGAAGGTTGGGGTAGTAGTTACCCCTGGAACCGGTTATGGCAAGAACGGTGAGGGTTATATACGAGTGTCACTGACTACTCCAGATGCCGGACTGGTGAAAGGTCTATCACGGTTGGCAGGATGGCGTAGCACTAAACAGATAGCCTGGTAAAAGGATAGCTTGACATAAAGTATCCATCAGAAAATGGAGAGTTATTATTAGCAAAGGCACAGTTCTTACTAAGACATCCACCGAGCGGGCTTTTTTAGTAGCGGTAGCCGCCAAAGGGATTAAAGACGGCTGGCCAGTTGCGGTCTCAATAGATGAGCTGGCTCAACTGGCTAATACAGCTGGGGCTGAGGTGGTAGGGAAACTCACCCAGCGGTTACCGATGCCGTCAGCTACTCATTATTTAGGCAAGGGCAAACTGGCTGAACTGCTGGCACTGAAGGACACCACTAATTATAGCGTGGTAATTTTTGATGATGAGCTTTCGCCACTACAGCAACGGAACCTGGAGGAAGCTCTTCAAGTAAAGGTAATTGACCGCGCCGCCTTAATTTTGGATATTTTCGCCAGACGGGCAAGAACACGAGAGGGTCAATTACAGGTAGAGCTGGCTCAGCACCAATACCTCTTGCCTCGCCTTGTCGGGCAGTGGAGCCATTTAGAACGACTTGGCGGTGGCATTGGCACTAGAGGTCCGGGTGAATCGCAGCTTGAGACTGATAGACGGCTTATCCACAAGAGAATAAATCGTTTAAAGGCGCAGATTGAAGAGGTAAGAAAGCACCGTATGCTATATCGGCAACAACGTAAGCGGAGTGGCATTCCTATAGTAGCCATAGTTGGCTATACTAATGCCGGTAAAAGTACCTTACTAAATGCTCTCAGTCACGCTGATGTGTTTGTCGAGGATAAGCTCTTTGCCACCCTTGACCCGACTACCAGGCGTTTAATCCTTCCGGATAAGAGTGTGGTCTTAGTTACCGACACCGTTGGCTTCATCAGGAAGTTACCTCCCACTATTGTAACTGCCTTTAGAGCAACTCTTGAGGAATTAGAGGAAGCCAGTTTGCTTCTTCATGTAGCTGACTTGGCTTCACATAACGCTCCAGAGCAGTGTCAGGCCGTAGAGGATATTCTGGTTGACCTTAACCTAATGGATAAGCCCCGGATTACAGCCCTGAATAAAATTGACCTGTTACTTGGCAGCGATAAGACCTGGGACGAGGCATCAGCCATAAGCTACCTCTCCGACCAGTGTGAGGTTACCGATGAAAATATGGTGCTCGTTTCGGCAACCAAGAGGTGGGGATTAAGTAAACTCTTAGTACTCATCAATCAGGTGCTTATCAAGACCTCTCAGCCGGTCTGAAAACAGCCCCTCAAAGTGACGCTCTGTAATCAAAATCTAGGGGCATAAAAATTCCTTTGAATGGTATTCTACCTTTTAAAGCAGTAAGCGACAATTTGCCCCCTTATTTTTTGCCGGCATTAAGCTTTTATTTGGTAACCCACCCCCTTTATCCCCCCCCTTCTTCTGCCTGATGTGTCATTGCGAGCCGAAGGTGAAGCAATCTTATCTTTATCTTTTAGTTTGCTTCGTCGCTCGGCTCCTCGCAATGACATCTCTTCTATCACTCCCTCGCAGTGACTTTAATGCCACTAGAGAGGAGGAGGGTATTAGGATAAGAGGGGCTTCGCCCCTCTTAGACACCCCTTTCCTTTTTGCCCCCGGCCTGGTTTTGTTGAGGAATAGATAGAAAAAGGATGCTTACTTATTGACTTCTTGATATCTACAGTATAAACTACCGATATCCTATTCGGGTGATAAGAAAGATGAACGATTCATCCTCTGATGTAGAAAGATCATATTGCCATATATGTGGGAGGAAGGCGAAGACCAAATTGGTTGACTTACACCAGAACATTGGTATGATTTTAGCAAGGCGAGAGACGACAATATGTGAATACCTATGTAAGTCTTGCATAAGAGTAGTCTACTTAAAGTTTACATTTACGACGCTATTTCTGGGTTGGTGGAGTATGCAATCGTTGTTCATAACACCAATAAATCTTATTAGCAATACTGTTCAGTTCATATCTTCGCTGACATTACCTGAACCAAAAGAATAACTCCCCGCATTGAATAAACTGTACAATAAAGGTTCCTTTTTAATTTTTATATTTTATGCCTGACAATCAGGCGTGAATTTTGGTGCTCCTTTTTTAGTAGTGCTATAATCCAGAAGCAACTTCTGTGGTAATATACATAACAATGGATACATACCACATAGCAAAATTAATCCAAATATTTGGCATACTTGTTGGGACTGGCTTTGGAACTATACTTCTTAATCCTGAGATTGTAGGAAAGCTGGCACACCGAATAAATAGCAGATTTCTTAGTCTAGGGGATACAGTAACACAAAGATATTTAACTGTATTAAAATTCTTAATGCCCGGAGGAGAACTTGCGCCTGTTGTAATTCAAGCACTTAGCTCATCAACAATTATATTCTCGGCATGGGTTCTACTATCAATAGCCCTGCAAAAGAATATCATGTGGATATTTTGGCTCAGCGTGTCCATTATCGGTTTTTATGCTTTTCTTGCTGTCGTGGATACCTTAATGCGATTTTTAGTTGGTTTTCCGAGGCGATATCCTTTATGGTCATTTCCAATATTATTGGCGGTAAGATTAATATCGGGATTGGTGTTCGCCCCTGTCGTTATATTTATAGTCTTAATAGCCAACTTCTTGTTAATCCTGATTATTTATGTATTTAACTCTGTTGCCAGAAAAGATATTGTCAGGCGGGGGTTAATTATTAGTGGCTTCATATTAGTCCTTGCCGGTCTAATATTAGAGCTCTTCATTACTGATTAACCCATACCCTTTTGTAACTAACTTGCTCATTTATTATGTAACCCCCTTTATATTGGGCAAATATTTGGGACGCACTATATATGTTATGTAAGATTGAATAGGCTTTTATTACCATTCTGCCTTAGTTCTCCCCTATTACGGTTTCTCTCTAAAATCACTTTTGGATAACTTGGTGTTTCATTATACTGTATAAGGTATTGTGTTTGTCTTGCAAGTTGCTCCATCCTGAAGGGTATGCTATACTGTTACACTAACAAGCGGCAACATAAAAGAAAGGGGTTTAAGTTTGGTAGATACGGCCACAATTAAGCAACTTCTAGAAGCCGGGGCGCACTTTGGGCATCAGACTGGACGCTGGCACCCTCGCATGAAGAGCTATATCTTCACCAAGCGCAACGGTATCCATATCATTGACCTGGAGCAAACCGCTGCCCTGCTGGATACGGCTTGCGATTTTGTTCGGCAGGTAGCAGCTGAAGGCGGCACTATCCTGTTTGTCGGCACTAAGAAGCAGGCTCAAGACGCTATAGCAGAGGAGGCACAGCGTTGCGAAATGTATTATGTCAACCAACGCTGGCTAGGAGGGATGATGACTAATTTCGCTACTATACAAGCCCGGGTAAACCATCTAGTCCGCCTTGAAGACCAAAAAGTCAGGGGGGAGTTTGACCGCTTACCGAAAAAGGAAGCCTCAAAACTTGATGAGGAAATAGCACACCTTAATCAGCAGATGGGCGGTTTCAAGGAGATGACCGAACTACCTAGTGCCTTGTTCATTGTTGACCCTACTAAGGAACAGATTGCCCTAGCTGAAGCCAAACGCGTGGGGATACCAGTAGTCGCCATAGCAGATACTAATTGCAACCCTGATGGCATTGACTACCCTATCCCAGCCAACGACGATGCCATCCGAGCAATCAGACTGATATGCAGCAAAATTGCTGACGCAATTATTGAAGGTAAAACTGGTGAGGCAATGATTACGGCCGAGGAAGAAGGCTTAGAAGAGACAGAGATTACCGAAATTACTGAACCGCTTATTTTCACACCAGAGGACGAATACAGCACAGGGGGCGAAAGTGAGAATTCCGACAGATAGGGTCCGAGAGTTAAGAGACCAATGTGGGGCTGGTATTATGGACTGCCGGAAAGCCCTGCTTGTAGCTGAAGGAGATATGGAGAGGGCACTCCAGATTATAAAACAACAAGGTCTCCTCCGGGCAAAGAAGAAGGCAGAGCGCGCTACCACCCAGGGGGTAGTTGAAGCCTATATCCACGCTGGAGGCCGTATTGGTGCCATGGTTGAAGTGAACTGTGAAACTGACTTTGTCGCCCGCACTGAAGAATTCAAGGAACTGGCACACCACCTGGCAATGCAGGTAGCTGCCATGAGCCCGCAATTTATCTCCAAGGAAGAAGCTCCAGAAGACGACGACATAGATCTGCAGACAGCTTGCCTGTTGCTGCAGCCTGATATTAAGGACCCTGGTAGAACCGTTCAGGATACTATTACTGAAACTATAGCTAAAGTTGGAGAAAATATTAAAGTAAGCAAATTCGCTAGATTTGAACTAGGTAGTTAGAATCAGGGAAATGGCTATTAAATATAAACGTGTTCTCCTTAAACTTAGCGGTGAGGCTCTCAGTGGTGAGGGTGACTACGGCATTGATAGCTCTATCCTAACCAAGTTAGCTAAGCAGATTAAGCAGGTGATGGAATTGGGCGTCGGGGTAGCGGTTGTTGTTGGTGGGGGTAACATCTGGCGTGGGGCAAAGGCTGAGGCGGACGGAATGGACAGGGTTACTGCTGACTATGCTGGGATGCTGGCTACAGTGATAAATGCCCTGGCTCTTCAGGATTCACTGGAAAAAGAAGGCGTAACTACCAGAACCCAGACAGCTATAGGGATTCAACAGGTAGCTGAACCCTACATTAGACGCCGGGCTATTCGTCACCTGGAAAAAGGCAGAGCGGTTATTTTTGCCGGGGGTACTGGCAATCCATATATGACCACTGATACGGCAGCTGCTCTACGAGCCATAGAAATTGAAGCAGAAGTCCTGCTTATGACGAAAAACAACGTTGACGGTGTCTATAGTGCTGACCCTCGCAAGCACCCTGACGCCAGGAAGTTCGACAAACTTACTTATCTTGAAGCACTGAATATGCGTCTGGAAGTTATGGATACTACTGCTCTCTCCCTATGTTTAGAAAATAAGCTACCTATAATCGTTTTTGACCTTCAAGCACCCCGTAGCCTAGAACAGGTTGTAACCGGTGAACCGATTGGTACTTTAGTATCCAGCGAGGAATGAGATGGCTAGCCGCATTTTATGGGATATTGAGGAAAGGATGCAGAAGTCCGTCGAACTTCTCAAACAGGAACTAGCTACCATCCGCACCGGGCGGGCTACACCGGCCTTAATAGAGCACCTCAAGGTAGAATATGCTGGCGTTCCCACCCCACTCAATCAACTTGCCAGCATTTCCGCACCTGGAGCTAACCTTCTCGTCATCCAACCCTGGGACCGAGGCAGCCTCCATAATATAGAGAAGGCTATCCTAAAGTCTGACCTGGGGTTAACTCCAGTTAATGATGGCCATGTAATTCGGTTAAACATCCCACCACTCAGTGAAGAGCGACGACAAGAGCTAGTTAAGGCAGTGCGACGAAGAGTGGAGGAAAAAAAGATAGTCATACGCAACCTAAGGCGTGAAGTTATGGATGAATTGAAAGGTTTGGAGAAGAATAAAGAGATATCACAGGATGAGCATAAGCGTACTCTAACCCAGCTACAGAAGCTTACTGACAGCTTTATCGCCAATGCTGAGCAAATTGGGCGAGATAAAGAAACAGAACTCATGAAGGTCTAACACAACTATCTGAGCAACCAAGGCTGATATGAGCCGCTTTACCCTCAGCAATAAGAATGCTCAAGAAAAGGGTCATCACTGTACTTTGGGGTATTCCCCTCTTAATTGCTGCTATCTGGTTTGATAAGCCAATACCTTGGTTCACCATACTAGTGGCTATCTGGGGGCTGCTGGCTGTTTTTGAATTCTACAAGCTGGTCAACTCCTCTAAAGTGCCACCACTTACCTACTTCGGACTAATTTGGACCCTGCTATTTATCCTGAGTCCTCATTTTAATTATGATTTTCTTACACCGCTTCTATTAACCTCAGCGGTAATACTATCTCTAACCTGGCTTCTCCGGCACCCGCAAAAGGGGGGGGCTTTTGTTGGCTGGGCATGGACAATGGCTGGCATTCTCTATATAGGATGGCTTTTAAGTTACTTCGTAGCACTTAGGGGGCTGGATGGCGGTAGAGACTGGGTATTTTTAGCTCTATTTACCACCTTTGGTTCTGACACCACCGCCTTCTTTGTTGGTAGAGCGCTGGGTAAGCACCACCTTGCCCCACATATCAGTCCGGGCAAGACCTGGGAGGGAGCCATAGCCGGTGTCTTTGGTGCTATTATAGTTAGCCTGGTCTTGGTTAACCTTCTCAGCCTGCCTTTAGGCTATGGAGGGGCCATACTCCTGGGCTTACTGGTTAGCGTTTTTGGTCAGCTTGGCGACCTGGTGGAGTCTCTACTTAAACGCAATATGGGAGTAAAAGACTCAGGCAGGCTAATACCAGGACATGGTGGTTTCCTTGACCGGATTGATAGCGTTGTTTTTACTGGCATAGTGGTATACTACTACGTATTAATCATACAATAATGGTTGGCACCCCAAATTGGCTGTAGCTGATGTTCAATTTCGGTAGATAAGATGTAAGCTGCTCCCAGATTTTCACCTGCTTGACGGTAGGTAAGGTATCTAGTAGAATTACTATAATAAAATGGGCGGTTAGCTCAGTTGGTTAGAGCGCTGCGTTGACATCGCAGAGGTCAGTGGTTCAAGTCCGCTACCGCCCACCATTCAGCCCAAAGGAGTAGTGCTACTCCGTGATAATGCCGCTTAATTTCTGAAATGTTTTATTTTCCCCATTGCATCATGACTCTCCCTTCTACCAACAATGTCACCATGTATTCAAGAAATCGATGAGGAGCTTTTCGATAGACGGGGTGACGTTTCTAATTCTCTTAAGCTCACCCCGTTTGGCTACCTCTGCGATGGATTCCCCCAGGTTATTTATGTTCTGCCCGGCCCAGAAGATATTTGACCATATTAACCCCACAACCTTTCTTGAACCGCATGGCTGGTCAATTCTCGTATTGCATCGGAAGCAATCCACCTAGCACTTCTTGAGTCCATCCTTTGAATCTCTTTGCCAGTTTCAATTGCCTTTCTATTCAAATTGAGGTTACGTTTTCCAATTTGCCTTAGTGCCCAGTTAACCGCCTTTTTGACGAAGTTTCTATTGTCACCGGCCTCTCTCTTTATGAGTGGGAAAAACGGCTCAAATTTTATGTCAACTGCTTTCTTGTCACTAACTGCCAAGCAGGCCATTAAGACAAATGCGGCTCTCTTGATAAACTCTTTAGCATTTGAACTCCATTCGTCCGCTTTTTGATAGGCGAATCTAGTCTTCACAAAAAGGTTCATACAGCATTCGTCGCAGACATCCCATGAATCAAAGTCTTTGACCCAACTTTCCATTTGTTCTTCGGTAACTATCTTGGGGTCATCAACCATACTGGCCAAAATTCGTGCTTCGTGGATGCCTGATACCCAGAGTTGTTGAGCCAGAGCATGGTCTACACCTACTTCCTTGGCTATCCTTCTCAGATTTGGAATGGATACTCCATAAGTGTTCTCTGGATTAATACCGTATCTTGCCATTCCCTCTACTGCTTTAGGGCCAGACAAGGTTTTTAACTTCTCAAGAACATCATTACACTGCATTTTGCCCGCTTGTCAGAATACTACTATCTGCGGTCATTGCCGTCAACAGCATTGGAACATGCCTCCCAGCTAGCTTTGTTGGATAGAAGTTTGTGACAATGTTAATTTCCCCACAATACTTTACAGGCTTGGAAGATTTATGATTATGGTACAGCCGAAAAAAATTGACAACGGTCATTAAGCCATTTATAGTGTAAACTGACAAGTCATACTGGAACAACTGACGATACTCAAGTGGAGTCAACAGAGATGAGAACAGCTGATGAGCCAATCGAAGTTGAACGTTTAACACGGTTAAATGAGTACGGTCCGGATGACCTTTTTATCTGTTGTGCCAGTTTTGAAGACCGGTGCCTTTCCAGCACATTAAGAATGGGCATTGACTACCGGACAAACTTTGCCATAATCTTTGTCATTGAGGAGCCTCTTTACAAGAAGCAAGTTGACACCAACCTGTATAGACTACAGCGTGAACTGGGAAAAAGAACCTCTAAAGGCATCTTTGTCATTTCCTGCCAGAAAGAAAATCCGATTGATGGGGTTAGCCAGCTTAAGAATATCTGGAAACAGTGTAAACCTAGGAATCTTGATGAGCCTTTCATCACGATTGACATTAGTGGCTTTACTAAGATTTACTTGCTGGAGCTTCTTCACTATCTTGTGATTGAATTAAACCTGGGGATTCCTCGTCTCCTCCACACAACACAGACATATTTACCAACTAAACTTACTCGGGGAATCGAGCAAATTACCACCATACCTAACTTTTTTGGCAGTATTTCATGGGAAAAGCAAACTGTTCTAGTCCTATTGTTGGGATTTGAGCCAGAACGCTCTCTAGCGGTATGGAAGCACTTCAATCCCGCAAAGACAGTGGCGCTAATAACTAACCCGCCACGCTATGGCAATCTTGATTACCTAAAATATGCTCAGGAGAATAATTCCCACTTACTTTCACAACCTTCTACAGAAGTAAGAAACGTACCGCCTGATAACCCGCATGCTGCCAAGAATGTGCTTGAGGTTATCTATAACGATACAAGAGGTTCATTCAACATGGTAATCGGCCCTTTTGGGACAAAACCACAGGCTGTAGGCGTGTTTCTCTTCTGTTTGGAACACCCTAAAGTGCAGGTTGTCTACTCTTTCCCTACTAAATATACCAGGTCTTACTTGCAACGCAAGCCTGGCCCTACATTATGGTTACCCCTGGCGCCAGCAGTGACGGTTTAGCTCAATAGAACTAGCTCGCAGCAATGGTGTAAGTAAGATAATTACAGCAGATGTAAGAGAAGAATACGGTTTTAGCAAGACGCATTGTGCTGTTGCAGATTTCCCAGCCCTGGGTAGCGGTTTATTCACCACCAAGACTAGCCTTGTCCTTAACCTCTCCACCTAATCTTTTACGTCTGGTAGCACGTTTGCCTGCCCACAAACCACGGAAGAAGCCTCGGTCTAGTAGATGCCGATTATCGGCTACATTCAAGAGGTCCTTTGATACCCCACTCTCAAAGTAGGCTACCTCAACATGCTTACCCATGTTCTTCACCGCTTGAAGAGCATAGGCGAAATCAGCGTCCCCACTTACCAGCACGGCCACATCGTAGAAGTCATTCCAGCCAAAATATAACAGGTCGGTGGCCAACATAATATCTATGCCCTTCTCAACCGGGATACCCTGCACTATTTTGGTCCCCCCTAGTCGGACCTCTAGATACGGTGTCTTACGCAGGATATCAAGGAACTCCTGTTGTTCTCGGTAGACATCAGGGCGTTGAGATGGGTCCTGCAGGACATTGTAATAGTATGTTCGGAATAGGCGTCTTGGGCCACAAAGCTTGCTAGCAAAGTCAGCGAAATAAAGGTTGTAGCGTCCAAAGTTGTTTCGTAGAGCGTGATATAAATTACTCCCATCTATGAAGATAGCAACTCTATGTTGTTCCATAACCTTCTCCTTTTGAGATTTACCAGTAGCTTTTCACAGTATCCACATTTCTCTACGGCTTATTATACACTAGGAAAGCTTACCATTCCATCTTCTCCGTCAGTAAAAACTCGTATCCTATTCTCTCAAATCCCTCCTTTTGTTTTAAATAAGCAACTAGTGATGGCACATTTACATCGTAGGGTAAGCATTAGAATCTAAATCGTCTCTTCAGTTGCTTGGGTAGAAACTCCTTCTTCCTAATACCTGTGGGGTCGGCCAGTCGGCGCAAGATGTCTATTTGTTCCTTAGTGGGAGGTTCAACCAGAGGGACTTTGTCGGGTATGATGGGTTTAAATCCAGTGTTCTCCAATATCATTTCAACCGTTGTGTCAGGATAGAGAGCTTCCAGCTTCATTATACCTGTATCTTTATCAAAACCGAATACACCGAGGTCGGTTACACAGGCAGTGGGTCCAATTTCGCCGGGAAAGGTAACACCTGGTGGCGGGTTCCCGTGCCCGGTGATAAAGTCAACCTTATCTACCAGGGTATAGTGCCCGTCACGTTTCTCATGGGCGGCAGTCCATAGTACAATTACCGGGGTCCGGCCCAATATGGCACCAGTTCCACCACCGCCGGCAAGCTTTACCCTGATATTATCTATAGAACCCAAGAGGGTGGCATTAACATTACCGTATTTGTCTATTTGGGCACCACCAAAGAACATCAATCGTGTTTCTAAACGCTCAACTAAATCAAAGAGGTGCTCAAACTCGTAATAGAACTCAACATCGTGGCAATATGGAAAATCGTTGGCCATCTCGGGCAGGTATTCCGGGTGTGGATTTACGTATCCAGTAACGCCCCCAATGTAGATTATATCCGGAGCGTGAGTCAGCTTGGCAAGGCGCAGAGCCGCCATCGGCTGGTATGAATCACCACCATGCCAGTGGAGCATTTTACCTTGAATGTATCGGGACATAACGACAACCATCAGTTCATCAATGCTGTAATCTGTAATCTCGTCAACCTGGCTTTCCGTTACCTTAGTTCTTTGGAAGTCAATGAATGGTTTCTGCCAGTTTCTGAGGAAGCTCATCTTGGCTGCGCCACCAATCTTATCCAGATAATCCTCATGCGCCTTACAGCCATAGACATATTTATCTAGGTATTCCTTAAACTTCTCGGCACTGACACTAGCGTATTCCTGGTATTCTGCGAAGTGCTGCTTATCATAGGTATATTGGGGGTAGCAGTGTGTTGGATGTGCCCCGAAGGGCAGGTGAACAACATGAGAGGTCTTGAAGAAGGGATAATGGGGGTCAAAATGCGGTGGGAATATCAGCCCACTGCTTTTCCTTAGTTCTTCAGGGGTGACTATTTCCTCAGCACTCACGATTACCCTATCAGCCGCTTTGGAATATAGCATCTCATTGAAGCTTTCATGCTCAACCACCCAGTTGCCGTAGGGGTCAGCTTTAGAGCAGTGAACGAGATACACATTTGGGCTTAAGGCAGGTACCAGAACTATCTTCTCACCTTCACGCAATGGGTCGTCTATCAATTTCCACTCAGGGTGGAGCTTCATAAAGTCGGTATAGGCAATATGGGGCATTACCGGCATCCAGGGGAGGCCGAAAGCTGAGGCACGGAGCTGTTGGTTTATAACAGCGCAACAGGCGTCCTTTGACTTTATCCTTCCGCTCTCAACTGCTCTTCTATAGTTATAAGCATTACCAAATTCACGTTCAAAGCTGAGACGAGTGAGTTGAATTTCAGTGAGACAATCCGCAGCACAGAGAAGGTCTAGAGGCATACCACTGGCATGCCCGACCAAACGTAAATTCCTCTTCCGTTGTCTTATCAGCTCGCGAATAAGGGCAGTAGGGACTCTTCCGGCGAATTCACCGCCGACGAGTATCATATCCCCATCATTGATAGTGCTTATCGCCTCCTCCATCGATACAATCTTGTTCTCCTTGGGAAAGAGCATATTTAAACTCCTTTCTCACTATTTTCTGCGCCCGGGGATGACTATTAGTCACTCAGGTCAGTGAAATTAAATCAGGCTAGATTGAAGATCCGCACCGGATTTTTAAAGACTACCTGCTTAATATCATCCTCACTGAATCCAATTCTTTTCATCTCCAAGGCAGTCTTGGGTACAGATAGTGGGTCTGAGGGCAAGGTAATATTACAGTCGCTGTCAATCAACGCTCTGTTCAAATCGCAATCCTTTAGTATTTTAGCTGCATCCTGCGGCCCTAGTCTCCTCCAAGGCTGCACCGTTATCCCGACATTACAACCAAAATCAAAGACCTTTTTCGTTACCGAAGCATCGGCATGGTCTATTACCACTTTGCTAGGCTCCACCTTCGCTTGCGCTATCAGCTCCAGATATTGCTCAACCCAGGTTTCCTTGTCTAAGTGTGGGGTATGGAAGACCACTGGCATACCATACTCCTTAGCTATTTTCAGCTGCGCCCTAAGGATTTCTTTCTGACGGGTTAGGTCAGGGCATGTCTGCGAGCCTGGCTCAAGACCAATCTCGCCTATAGCTACTACTCTTTCCCCAGCAATATACTTGGGAATTGCTGCTAAGACCCTTTCATAATCTGGAGGAATGTTGACCGGATTAAGAGCAACACCAACATACACATCTATAAGCTCCTGCTTCCCCCTCCAGGTCTCAAATTTGGTAGCACGCTCAAAGTAGTCCAATAAAGTCTGTGAGGTTATAGGTAAGTGAAGGTGGGGATAGTAGGTTAGGGTTACCACTGCGGTTATGCCGGCGGTAGCCATTGAAGCTAAATCCTCACGTGTACGCGAATCTATATGTATGTGCGGGTCTATCATTTGCATTTATGACTTCTCCTAATAACTATAGTGCAAGTTTTTAACCCGACCTTTTTCCTCCTTTGATTCTCCTCATAACCTATTTTTGTTGCGGGTCAGCTTCCTATTTGTAGAGGCAAAGCCTCCAATAACCCTTCGGTCTCCGGTCTTCTAGCTACTGCCCGAACCTAGTAGCCCGCCTACTGAGCGGGCAAAGATTAGCTTTAGTTATTGACTGGTGGGAGTGGATTCATCTCCCTTATTTCTTGGCTGCTTATCTAGATTTCAGACTCCTCCTTCTCGTCTACAGACTTAAGGCTCCCTCTCAAATTGTCGGCAAGTTTTAGGGCTTCATCAAAGGCCGTAAGATTCGCCGCCAACTTGGCTGAAGGGAGTCTTTTCCCCATGACGTTGGCTAAAGAACTACGAGAGACGCTGGGACAGAAAGACACTATCGCACCAAGGGCCGCCATGTTGATGGCCCTCCCCTCACCCACTCCCTGGGCTATTTGCCAGAAGGGGAGACTGGCTACCTTTTCCCAGAGGACTCTTTGCACTAGGTCTGAGTCCACAACGACCAGACCTTCGGTTTTCAAATCGGGTAGATTCCGGTCACATGCCTCTTGAGTCAAAGCAACCAGGAGGTCCAACTCTAAAGCCCGAGGATAATCAATCTCTCTACCGCTCAGAATTACCTCGGAGACCGAGTTGCCTCCCCTCGCCTCAGGGCCATAGCTCTGGCTCTGTGCAGCATATCTGCCATCTAGGATTGCGGCCTCAGCCAGGATTATCCCAGCTAGAATCATACCCTGCCCCCCAGAGCCAGCCAGCCTTATTTCATACCTTGAGTTATTCTGAGAGAAGTTTCTTCTATTCTTCACGGTAGGTTGGCCTCTCCCTATCCACCAGAACGCCGGTAACTATCTTTCCTTCAAGCTCCGCCTCACCAAGTTCCCTCGCTTTTTCCACCGGTATGGAGTTATCCTTCTGCCACTTCATCATCTCGGCTGGGGAATTTAGCCTCATCCCACGCCCACCGTAGGTCACACACTGAGAGACTACTTCGACCATAGCGAATCCCTTCTTCTTGAGGGCCTTGCCTATCAACTGGTCTAGAAGTCGGGTGTGGTACACAGTGGACCTGGCGACAAAGGCTGCTCCAGCAGCTTCTACCACGCGGCAGATGTCAAAGTTAGGCTCGAGGTTTCCATAAGGGCAGGAGGTAGTTTTTACCCCCAGAGGAGTGGTGGGAGAGCACTGCCCCCCGGTCATCCCGTAGATCTGATTGTTAATGATGAAGCTCGTAATCTCCACATTCCGTCTAGCAGCGTGGATGAGGTGATTTCCTCCGATAGCTATGGCATCGCCGTCACCCATTATGGTAATTACCTTGAGGCGAGGTTTGGCGAGCTTTATCCCGGTAGCAAAGGTAAGAGCCCTACCATGGGTAGTATGCACAGTATTGAAGTCAACATAAACGGGTAGTCGGCTAGAACAGCCGATGCCGGAGACAAGGACTACTTCGTCCTTGCTGTACCCGACCCGATCAATGGCTCTAATCAAGGCCTGCATGAAAATTCCATTCCCACAGCCAGCACACCAAATGTGCGGGAACTTCTTGGTGGAGCGGAGGTATTTATGGACAAGTTCAGCCGTTTCCTTCACGGGTGTATCTCCTCAAGTGTCTTAAGTATCTCCCGAGGGGTTATCAATGTGCCATCCACTTTGTTTATGGTGACCACTTCACATCTACCTTGATTGACCCTTTTCACCTCACGGGAAATCTGCCCAATATTCAGCTCTGGCACCAGAACTTTCTGAGACTTTTCCAGGACTTTGGTTACCGTCTGGCTCATGAAGGGCCAGAGGACCTTTAGCTTGACGAGTCCTACCTTAAGGCCTTTTTCCCGAGCCTCTTTTACCGCCGGCAGTGCGGCACGGGCAACGAAGCCATAGGCTATTACTGTTATCAGGGCATCCTCAGTGTAAAAAGAGTCCAACCATTGTAGGCGGTGCAAATCCTTTGATATCTTCCAGAAGAGCCGCGAAATCAAAGACCCTGCCTCATCTTTTCGGGTAGTTGGATAACCCTGCACATCATGACACAAACCTGTCACGTGGTAGCGGTATCCTTCTCCAAACGCAGGCATGGGCGGAACACCGGTGCCGGGGTCCCCATAGGGTATATACCACTCGGGCGGAACTGTTGGCTGGGACCTTTCCTCAACCTCTATGTCCCCTTTAGCAGGTACTATCACCCCTTCTCTCATGTGGGCGACTACCTCATCTACAAGTACGATTACTGGTGTGCGGTATCTTTCTGAGAGGTTAAAGGCCTGCACAGTGAGCTCCAAGAACTCATGAACTGAGGAAGGGGCAAGGGCAATGGCGGGGTGATCGCCGTGAGTCCCCCAGCGGGCCTGCATAACGTCGCCCTGAGATGGCTGAGTGGGGAGGCCCTGGCTCGGACCGACACGCATCACATCAACGATAACGCAGGGAACCTCAGTCATGATGGCAAAGCCGATATTCTCCTGCATCAGTGAGAATCCTGGCCCACTGGTAGCTGTCATGCTCTTCGCGCCGGCGAGGGAGGCACCGATAACCGCACCCATACTTGCTATCTCGTCTTCCATTTGGATGAAGACTCCTCCAGCCTTAGGAAGCTCCCGAGCCATAACCTCCATGATTTCTGAGGCTGGAGTAATAGGATACCCGGCAAAGAAATGGCAACCGGCCATAAGGGCACCCTTTACACAGGCCTCACTGCCCTGAAGAAGAACCTGTTTCCGTGTGACTTTTCTCATTGCTGTGCACAACTATCGCATAATCGGGACATCTTATTTCGCACCATCTGCACCCAGTGCACTTTTCAATGTCCTTTACCACGGGGTACGACGCTTTGTCTGCTTCCAGAATTTGTTGGGGGCAGAAGGCAATACAGATGCCGCATTTCTTACACCATCCCCGATAAATTTCAACCTTGAACATGGCCCACAATTATCATACAGGATTCTCTGGCGTGATACAAGGTAATGTTGGTTGTTTTCAAAAAGTGGCTATTCTTCAGCCCACCTGAAAAAGGATTACTCCAGTCTATTTGCTTCCTTTCACGGTGAACTCAGGGAAGGGAAACTTGGGTTTAGCTTCAGCCGGTGGTGAAACTACCGAGGAAGGTGGATGTGGTTTAACACTCCATTACGGTTGTGCACTGCTAAAGGTGAAAATATCCATTAACTCAGCTATGTCACTAATTGACTCAAGATGCAATATTAGGTTTAAGGACGTATTCATATTTTCTGCAGAGAGCGATAGACGAACACAATCCCTGTATTTGTTGGTCAGTTCCTCCCAACTAAGTGGATTTTTCGGGTTACCCTTGGCCACATCTACTTTACGTGAATAAGCGTTACCGTTTTGAAGCCTGGCGACTACCTCACCACCTAGGTCAACAAGTCCAGACCCCATCTCGGGAGGATGAACATATCTTATCTTTTTCATCAGCTCTTGCACCGCTGGGTCCCTCACCTTTTCGTCACTAAATTGTTTTAGAGATACTTCGCCGTCAATGAGAGCAATAGCTACACAGAACTCCAGGCTGAACTTTCCCTCCAAGCCTGTTTTCGGATGCGAATGAATCAAAACACGGGGCAGTCCAGAGCTAGTCCGGCACTCGATCTGAATTATATCGTTAGGGTCAATCCCAGCTTCTCTTTTTAGGTCTAGGGCAGCACTTATAGCCCAGTGACTGTAAGCACAAGATGGATAGGGCTTGAATGCTATACCAGGAGAAACAATGTAGAACTCTGCTCCAACTCGTTGGTTCATCTGTGCCACTTCATGCCCTGCCCTACCACCCAGAACCTCACAAAAGCCCGATGGACCATCTAAAATACTTCCGTCTGCTGTGAAACCACTGTGAGCTAGTACGGTTGCAACTACACCGTTTCTGGCCGCGTTCCCGGCATGAAGGGGTTTTGTCATAGTGCCAAAATTTTTCCTTAGTCCCCCGCATAGAGAAGCAGAAATACCCAAGGCTATCCTTATTTTATCCTCATCCAGCTCTAGCATTTTAGCTGTAGCAGCAGCAGCACCAATGCTACCTAGGGTAGAAGTTGTGTGCCACCCTAGGTCATACTGTTGCTTTGCACATACCATGGCAATCCTAGCCGCGACCTCAAAACCAGTGATATAGGCTAGCAGAACATCTTCGCCTGACAAATGATACTTCTCGGCAACAGCTAAAACTGCCGGTAAAATCGCAGCTGTTGGGTGGTAAGGCGTTGAATGGTTAGGAACGAAATAGTCATCGTAGTCTAGAGCGTGTGCCTTGGTGCCATTAACCCAAGCAGCTTGGTCAATAGACGTTCTGAAACCTTCACCAATAACCCCGGCCTCGGGTCTACCAGCACCCTTAACGTATTCGCTAATTATCTTACCCGAAGTTTCTTCGCAACCTGCTGCAGTAGCCCCCAAACAGTCAAGGATAGCCATCTTGCCTGCATTTATTGCCGCCGCAGGAAGCTGGTCATATGACATTTCTGCAACAAACTTAGCTATCTCTTCTGTGAACATATTCCTTGTCCTTTTCACTTCGTATCAACCTTTATCTCCTAAAATTATCTCGGCTTCTCTGATAAGCCTTCTTCTCCATAACTACCCGCACATCAATCTTTTTCAGAACAAGATTCTCCACCGAGAGGTTAGCTAGCAGGTCCCTAAGCCGCACTAAACTTGATGAACACGCTGATAATTTAGGCTTCTATTATGTCTTTTAACCGAGTTTGGTCTCATAAGACTTTTGAATTTCTTAGTTTCTCTAATTGCTCCGATGAATAGCCAAGTAAGTCTTGGTAAACAACTTCGTTGGCAGCGCCAAAAGGCAATCCGGGGAAACTAATCTCACCCGGCGTGTTCAGCAATCTTATAGGCACATCGGGTATCCTGAAAGTCTCACCTGTTGCCGGGTCAAGCACATCAACAAGCGTCTTTCTCTCTCGTATATGCGGGTCTTCGGCAATGTCACGCATATCGGCAATCTTCCCGGCCGTTACCTCCAATTTCGCACAAGCCTTAAGAGCTTCATCCAAATCCATTTTTGAAAACCATTCAGCAATTAGATGGTTGAGTTCTGCTCTGCTATCCTCTTTGATTCGTGCCTCGTTCGTCTTGAAACGGGGGTCAGTCTTTAATTCAGGTTTGCCTATTGCATCCATTAGCCTCTCAAAGGGGACCTGGGCAGAGGCAGAAAGTGTTACCCAACGGCCGTCCTTGGTCTGATAATTGTTCCGAGGCGCAGTGAAACTCAACTCGCTTCCCCAAGGCTGAGGAATTTCACCAGTTAGCCAGTAGTCAAGGAAATTGGCACCAAGAAGCCCGAGTAAGGGTTCATAAAGTGACACATCAATTTCTTGGCCACCATATTCCCCTCTTTTTGCACCTCGTAGTGCCACCATGATTCCAAAAGCCAGATGTTGCCCGGCAATCATATCTGCCAAGGGCAGGGGCGGACTGAGAGACGCACCACCTCGCTCAGCATTCAGGTAGGTATAACCACTAAGTCCTTCTGCCAAAGTACCCAATCCTGGTCTTGGCGCATATGGCCCCGTTTGGCCATAACCTGTAATTCGGCCTATAATCAGGCCTTTATTGAGTTCAAAGAGCCGTTCAGCAGTAAAACCTAACCTATCAAGGGCTCCGGGGCGCATGTTTTCAATGAGAACGTCCGATTCCAAGACTAAGTCTGCAAAAATTTTTGCTCCTTCGGGGGCTCTCAGATTCAGAGTTACAGGAAGCTTGTTACGACTTACTACCGACCACCAAGGCTGGATGCCTCCTTTGAGAACTCCCCATGCGTGAGTGGCGTCAGGGAGAGTGGGGTTCTCAATCTTAATGACCTCAGCCCCAAAATCGCCTAGAAGTGTTGCCGCGAAAGGAGCTGCCACTACCGTAGATAGATCAATGACACGGAGGTCTTTAAGAGGCAATTCCCTTCCTTGTCTATAAGCTCTTTGCCGTCGGATAAAATCACTCATCTTTTCACCTGAGTGCATAACTCATCTCCTTATTCTGGCTCAATCGCAAATCTTACTCTTTTTTCTTCATGGCAAGTATATCACGGGAGCTAACCGCTATCAACAGGACAGGGATAATCCATTATCCTATAAGCACCTTGAGGAGGGCGTGGGCACTATTCTATAAGACAGCTAGATTTTGATTATAGGGTGTCCCTTAGCCCAGTAGATGTAATCGCCTTTAGTGTAGGTTATATTCGCTTAGTTGGGATATTGCTTACTTCTTTCTATGGATTGATTAGTGTCTTGAGAAATATAGGATATGGAAAACAACCTACGGCGTACGGTACCTCATTTCAAGCATGAGTGATCTTTCATGGAAGATGTATGGACCATGTTTCATGCCTGGTGGCCGACAACCGTACATACCCGAGGTGATGGTTATGTTTTTCCCTTTATCAGTATACTTGCCCTCAATCACATATATTTCTTCCCAAACATCGTGACTCAGTACCTCAGTAGTCTCTACACCTGCTTCCACCTTAAGTAGACGAGTGTAATTTCCTGTCTCCGGATCCATACTTAATATTTTCTCGTATGCTCCGGCGCCACTTACTCCCCCTCCGGCTACTGGTCGCCACGGGATGTGGTCAACATTTTGAATTTCCATTTCTGGTTTAGCCATTTTATGCCCCCTTTGTTAATTTAGCTTAACCAATTTGCATCTCTCCTTTGAACCAGACTATAGGCTCAACGGAATAAGCACAGCTAAGTGACCTCCCCATCTGCTCATCAATCAGTTCGGCTTCAAAACGGCGGCTGAAGCATATTTCACCACCAATAGCAGGAATTGTCCCGGCATAAAAAACCATCCCACTCAGGTCACCAGTAACCTGCCCTTTTACCTTGTCGATAAGCTCCTCTACCTTCATACATGCTCCCAACCTGGCTTCCTGATATAATTGTCGTTGCCCGTCCTTTTCCACCCAGGAGCGTAATATGAGGTCATCCCAATGGTCTGCCACCTCTTCATAGCGCCACACCTCTGCTGAAATAACATTAACACACATCTGCTTGGCCGCCAGGATGTTGTGCTGTTCCATCTTCCGGTCAGTATGGTCACTCCCCACGCCAACATAGACTTTACCTTGGGCAAAAAGAAGGACAAATTCTACCTCACCAGAGGTTGTATTGTCGGCGAGAACCTCTATCTTATCAGCAGTGGTAATTCTGTCGGCTATTTTGGGATAGAAGGTCGGAATTGACTTAGGTGCGGCAATCCCCTCTTTTCTCAGCTCGTCAATATGTTTTTGCACCTGACTTTGGTCACGCGCAGTATAGCCCGCATTGAGCATCTTCTTAACCTCAAAATCCAACTTGCCACCACCCACAATAGTTAGTTGAAGCACCATTATTACCTCCTTTCCCCTCTCCTCTATACGGAGAGGAACCTGTCGTTAAGAGCTGGGATAAACTCTCTAATCTTATAAATCTCGGTGGTATCTATTTCACCTTTGACTACACTCTCGTAAAGCCCAGCGCTAGCAATAGAGACTCCCCATGGGTCAACAATAGCGCTATGCCCCAGGTACTGCTTGCCACGATTGATACCAGCCGAATCACAGGAGACCAAGAAGCACAGATTTTCATTAGCCCGGGCATGGCACAACTCTCGCCAGTTGTCAAGCCTCACTATAGGCCAGGCTGTTACCAGCAGGAATATCTCTACACCATGATTTACCGCCATTTTGCGGAAGAGCTCTGGGAAACGGAGGTCATAGCATATGGCAAAACCCAGGACTCCTAAATCCGTCTTAACGGTAACAATCTCCTCTCCGCGGTTCATTAACTCTACCTCCCTAGCCCCCATAAATCCCACTAGGTGCATCTTGCGGTAGGTGGTAACAATCTGCCCTTTGGGGTCTAAAAGAACCGCCGTGTTGTAAAGGGAGTCACCCCTTCTCTCGACGATGCTGCCGGCTAGAATGTAAGCATTCACCGCTTTTGCCTTTTCCGCTATCCTTGAGACTGTTTCACCCTGAAGAGTTTCACTACTCTCACGATATATATCAAATGACCACCAACCGATATTCCATATCTCAGGCAAGAGGATTAAGTCCGATTCGGCAACACTATCAATTAATTGTTCAGCATGGGTTATTCTGTCTTCCTTAGAATCATCATCGTTGTGCCAAAGCTGTATGGAAGCTACCTTAATCATTTTTTCTTCTCCTTTCTTGCTATATTTAGGCGGATAGCCTGCCACCTATCTAGTCACAGAACAGCCAACTCCTCAGCAATCCGGTCAGTTACAAGCATATGACCGGGGTAGTGGGTAATCATAAAGGGTATATTACTCTCTTCCAAAAACTCTTTCAAGTCCTTCACATAGTCAAGAACCGCCCCATTTTTGATTACAGAGTCAATTCCAAACTTAGGTGTGATTTTAGAGAGAGGAATGGAATTGAACGAAATGGACTTCTGTTCAAAGGGGCGACAGAACAAGCTATTGTGCAACACTGAACTGACTGAGTTTAAGCATCCAATATTTTGTATGCTTCTTCCTCGTCGACTTCGGTCACATAGCAAATGCCGCTGATTTTGGCTGCTTCCTCAGTTAGGGCTGCGATGTCATCCCGAGTGATATATTCCAGGGCAAACTTGCGGGAGCCAGCCATTATCTGACGTAGGCCTTGGGCGAGTCTTTCCATGTAGGTGTAAAGGCCTAGCGCACCTGTGGGTATCCTCTCGAAGTCACTGCCAAATCTTTCTTTCAATGCTGGTGCAGTAATGAATACTTCCTCAGGGGTTGTGCCGAATCGTTCAATGTATACTGGTACCTGCTTTTCTGCCATCCGTTTTCCGATGGTCTTTCCTACCATAGCGGCCGCCAGAGGAGCCCTGGCCATACTTATAAGCTTAGTGTAGGGGGCGACCAACGCCAGTCCCTTAAATATCTGATCTTCAAAGGTAAACCCCCCGGCGATAGCGATATCTGGAACGTATTCCCCTTTTGTAGCAAGCTTTTCTGCGAATTTGAACGTCAGTGACCATAAGTGGATTCCTGGGAGGCCCCATTCGTTCATCATTCTCCAGGGGCTCATCCCTGTGCCACCACCGGCACCATCTACAGTCAGGAGGTCCACCTTAGCCTTCGAGCAAAACTTCAATGCTCTCGCCAGGTCAGCTGGCCGGAAGGCTCCAGTTTTAAGAGAGATGTGCTTGGCTCCTCTCTTGCGAAGCTCTTCTACTCTTGCAATGAACGCTTCCTCGGCAACCATTCCTACTCTGGAATGCCTCTCAAACTCCTTGAATTTTCCTAGTTTGAATGCCTCGGCTACTGTTGGGGAATCTGGATCAGGGAGTAGAATATAACCCCTCTCTTTAAGGAGCCGTGCTTTGTTTAAATCTTCGATCTTGACTTCGCCGCCGATGTCCTTTGCACCTTGCCCCCACTTAAGCTCAATAGCGTCGACACCCAGCTGGGATATGGCATATTCAGCGACTCCTAACCTAGTATCCTCGATATTGGGTTGGACAATGATGGCACCGTAGCCATCTTGTTGCCAGTCTTTATATAGTTTTACCCTGCGTTCAAGTTCTGGGGAGTGTACTACCTTACCACCAACTATCTCTGCCTCCGGATCCATTCCGCAGACGTTTTCTCCGATGGTGAGTGGTATACCTGTAATGGCGGCTCCTATAGCTAGACCCTCCCAGTTATTTTTGGCGATGGCAGTTGAACCCATGGCTCCAACGATGATGGGCAGCCTAATTTTGATACCACCGTTTAGCCCAATCTTCCTCTCTAGGTTTACATTGGTGAAAATAGCCTTATCCGAGTTTGGTTCTATGCCCTTGGCTCCTACTACGGTTCCTAGAATGGTGAAGTGGGACAGATCCACCGGGTACTCCTTCTCTGCGGCAGTTGAGACCATGCCAAACGGTTGGGGATATATGACTTCCGCTCCTCTATAGGCTGATTTCCCTACCTCACACATTCCAATGCATCCATCTATGCAAGTGGCGCACAGGCCACTGAGACGGCTTATGGAACCTTCAGTCCTATT
>Ga0114930_10001439_pt1 | contig 22751 bp, 20 predicted proteins | sample AnhtaG_FD_87300 | JGI IMG/M metagenome (GOLD analysis project Ga0114930, IMG submission 87300) | Deep subsurface microbial communities from Anholt, Denmark to uncover new lineages of life (NeLLi) - Anholt_01485 metaG | ecosystem: Environmental > Aquatic > Marine > Oceanic > Sediment | place... | reverse complement strand
TTAGTTTGTACCCTATATTTAGTTTTATTACATGAACTTCAATTGAAGTTCGAATTTTAAAGGAAGCTCGCGAAATTTATATAGTATAAAAGACTATATAAACCTAAAGTAAATAATTTCAAACGTTATGTTATGAGTCATATAAATTTCCCTCCTAAAGAGATTTATAATCCTCCCATATTGGAGAGAAAAAATTTTGAGCATATCATTCTTTGGATGTTATATAATAATGAAGAATGTGAGTGGTCTAATTTTACTCAAAAACCGCTTGAACTTCGGTTATCTACTCTCTCAAAATATCTATCATTATTAAAGGGGAAAGGATACGCTGAGAATATATCAAGAGGGCACTATAAAATTACTTCAGAAGGCAGAAAGAGATATCTTGAATTATCACAAGCTAAAGAAAAAAAAAGAACTCTAAGTTATCCCCCTGCTATAATTAAAAGAAGAAGAAATTACGATCATTGGATTCTTTGGATGGTTTATAATAATAATTATTGCAAATGGGCTGATTTCCTAGCAGAGCCTCTTTCTATCAATCAATCATCCCTGTCTAAGAATATAAACTTATTACTCGATAAAGGGTTTATAGAAAAAGAGGAAAAGAAATATAGAATTACCCGCTCAGGTAAAATAGAGTATTCTAGAATATTAGAAGAATATGATTTAGATAAACAATCAATTTTAGAGGAAGAAAGTAAGAGAATTGAAGAGATTACAATAAAAACTATCAAATTTTTTAATAAATATAACATTGAAAATAAGGACATACAATTTAGGTTACTCACCAATATGCTGAAATTGGATTATACCAGAGTTGAAGCAATGCTAACAAATGAGGAAGATTTTGATAAAATCCTACTCTTTATCTCAATTAATCACCCAAGTCAATATCCTAATTATGTTTCCATAGAAGAGTTCTCGAACACTTATGGAATTAAAGAGTCAAAAGTAGATTATTATGTTGATGAAATTATTGAAAATAAAATTTTTCCCATTAAATTTTTTAAAATCATTGTAGAACCAGATATGCATTATTACTTTCAGGAGGATGAAAGATTAGAAATAATGCTTAGAGCTATCACAGAAGATCATATCACCAAATTTACCTATCTAAATAAGTTGTTTTCAAGATCATTGGATATAAGTAGCACCATAACTGACATATTAGAAGATATTTGTCAAATATTATTTTCTATTGGTTTAAAAGAACCCTTACATATTTTTTTACCAGAATACATTAACTATTTAGCTTACAAAATTGAAGCAAAAGTTGAATTTAAAGAGACGTATGATAAATTAGAGGGCATTATTTGGCAAGATATGATAGATATATTTCAATCAAGAAGTATCGAAGAGTTACAAGATGAATATAAAGAAGAAATTAAAAAACTTGATATAAAAATTGAATCAAATCCAGAGAATCTTGATTTATACTATTCAAAGATAAGAATTTTAATTTATTATAATCAATTCGATGATGTATTGACTTTACTAAATGAGATATTAGTAACATTTCCAGAAAGTGAACTTGATATTAAAATGAAAAAAGCGTCTGTTCTTAGAAGGATGCAGGAAGTAAAAGCCGGTTTAGACATAATCAATGAATTGATTGAAAAATATCCTCAAAACAATGATCTTATTAATTATAAAGCTTATTGGCTCCAATATTTAGATAAAAGAGAAGAATCTCTTAACATAATCCAGGATCTTGTAGAGAAAACTCCAGATAATGCAATATATCATGATACGTATGGAGAAATTTTAATGTATTTTGAACGATATGAAGAAGGGATACAAAAATTCTTAAAAGCTATAGAATTAGATAGTAAAGAGTGGTACATTCATCAAACTTATATTAAACTAGGAATCTGTTACAAAGAGCTTAAAAATTTCGACTTAGCCCTCGAAAATCTTAAAAAAGGGAAAGAATTAACAGGACACAGCTCTATAGACGATGAAACAAAACAAAAATGGATTACAATCGCAGATCTTTTTCTCTTAGAAATAGAACAACTAGAGGGATAAAACAAACACATTTACCTTTTTCTATAAATTGTTTTGCATGAATTAGACGGGGATCATTTATCATAACTGAAAAATTCTTATTATTTATCAAAACTAAGTTAAAAGAATTTGATATTAAATTTTTTAACTTTAGAGTATGGATGCAAGAAATATAGTTAAAATCAGTTGAGTTAAAAATTCTTCTTTTCTAGATTCTTTCTACTAAGATTGAAAGAATGTTATTCTAATTTCCTAAATAGAAAACATTCTTTTAAAATCGTAGTTATATTTACATAATGATTAAAGAAATTGAGATACAATATCAAAATATTATAGAACATTTTCCTAACGCTGAAACTATTGAAAATAAAATTTCACATATTAAAATTGGATTAATAAAGGGGATTATGTTAGAAATTGACTATTCTAAATATCCTAAAAAACCAAAAGTTAAGCTTATTAAATCTGGGACAGTTTATAAAAAATTAAATAATGATATCACTTCTTTAAAAAATTGGAAAATAATTAAGACTAAGTCTATTTTAAATGTTATTAATGAAATTATTTTTATTTTAGAGGATCTACAATCAAATACGGTCAAAATAAAAAGGGATTTATTAGAGGGGTTTTTAGCGTTATGTCGGGCGCATCATCCAAAAGAATTTTTAGGAATCCTTGAAATGGATAAAAATGTATTTACAGAATTTATATTACCTCCAGGCGCAATTACTTCAAGAAATTCAGGAGTATTTTTTCCGAGTAGAATTCCAATAAATCGATATTATCAAGGAACCATTCATTCACATCCATCTGGAAATGTATTCCCTTCTTTACAAGATTTAAATAGTGTATTTAAAGGAAACAGATTTCATTTTATTGTAGGTTTTCCATATAGTATAAACCATATTAAATGTTTTGATAAAAATGGCACAGAACTTCAATTTAAAGTGATTAACTAATATACAATTACTTTTTCAAGGATAAATTCATAAATTTTAAAGTAAACATCTAGGATTTATAATATTTTGAATTTTAATTATAACTATTACATTCTCTCTGTAAGTATTGAAATTATATTATTCCCAAATCCACCAAAGTTGCATGTAATTCCTGTTTCGGCACCTTCAACTTGTCTTCTACCTGCTTCTCCTCTTAATTGCCAATATAACTCTACAACTTGAGCAACTCCAGTAGCACCTAAAGGATGGCCTCGTGCTTTCAATCCACCCGAGGGATTAATCGGAATTTTTCCACCGATTTCTGTCACCCCATCATGGGCGGCTTTAGCCCCTTCTCCTTTTTTAAAGAAACCAATATCTTCTGATTGAACGGCTTCAAGGATCTCAAATGCATCATGCAGTTCTGCTATATCTATATCTTCGGGGGTTTTTTTTGCCATTTTATATGCTTTCTCTGAACATAATCTTAATGCTTTCAAGGTGGTAAGATCTTCGCGTTCAAAAACTATCTGAGTATCAGTTGCTTGGCCTATACCCGAAATTAAAACAGGATCATCACAATATTCTTTGGATTTTTCAGCATTACATAAAACCAAAGCTGCTGCCCCATCTGAGATGGGACAAATATGAAAAAGTCTTAATGGGTCAGCAATTATAGGATTGGATTTATCATCTTTAAGGAAATCATAAACATTATCCCAATTTCCTCTACCTTTTTTAATAGCGCTTTCCATAAAGCTCTCAATAGCCCGCTGAAAATGCGCATTCGGATTCATTGCTCCATTTTTATGATTTTTAATTGCTATATCTGAAATCCAATCAAGTTTGGCATTATATTTTTCAAGATAAGCTCGTGTTAATAACCCCGCGAAAGAAGGAAGAGAAACACCATGAGATCTTTCTGCTTCTGGATGTGTTAAAGTAGCTACATTCGAAGTAACATAACCAGGAGTTGTAATATGAGTCATTTTTTCACCTCCGACCACTAATACAAAATCACTAATTCCGGAAGCAATTGCTTGAAAACCAGCTTTAACTGCTGACCCTCCGCTAGCAGGCCCATTTTTAATATGATCTGCAGCGGCAGGAATTAAACTGATCCTATCTACAAGAGCACTTGCAATACCTGAGGTTTGATTAAAGATTTCTGGACTCATTGCTCCAACATATACTGAATCAAAATCTTTATTACTAGTATTAGAATTTTCAATAGCTTCTAGAGATGCTTCACATAAAAGATCCATCAATCCTTTATCTTGCAATCTTCCAAATTTGGTATGTCCTACTCCAATTATTGCGACTTTATTCATGACAAACGCATCTTTTAAAATTAATAATTTAGGAATTAATATTGAGATAATTTTTCCTTCAAAGCTTCTGTTAGTAGCGGGACAATAACTTTATAATCCCCTACAATGCCATAATCACATACCTCAAATATAGGAGCATTGGGATCTTTATTAATGGCAATAATCTTTTTACTGCTTTTCATGCCAACCAAATGTTGTGTTGTGCCGGATATCCCACATGCAATATATATGTTTGGGCATACAACTGTGCCACTTTGTCCTACTTGACATGATTTAGAGATCCAACCCGCATCAACTGCGGCTCTACTCGCACCTACCGCAGCATTCAAAACTTCTGCTAATTCATTAATGATTTTAAAATTTTCTTTACTCCCAATTCCTCTACCCCCCGATACAATAACATCTGCCTCATCAATTGGTTTTATATCTATTACTGTTGTTTCAATTTTTTCAGTTACTTTTGTTTTAAGTTGATTAGGTTCTATATCTATAGGAACATTAATAATTTCAGGCTGATTTTTCTCTAGTGCTTCTGATCTCTCCATTACATTCGGTCTCACCGTTGCCATCTGAGGCCTGTTGTTAGGGCATATTATATCTGCTAGATAATTTCCCCCATATACTGTACGAGTTTGTACTAAATTACCATCTTGAATATCTAACTCAATGCAATCTGCAGTTAAACCTGTCTCCAACGCAGCTGCGATTCTTGGAGCTAAATCTCGTCCAAGCTTAGTTGCAGGAAATAATAGTATACTTGGCATATATTCCTTAATTAGGTTTATAAGTATTGAAGAAAATGTTTCAGTAAGGTACTCCCCTAGTATCAAATCCTCACATAAATAAATTCTATCTATACCATGATAGGAGAAATCTTCACAGAATTTCGATACATTGCTACCAAGAAGAACAACACATACCTTCTCGTTAGATTTTTTTGCCAATTCTTTAGCCTTTCCCAGAATTTCAAAAGAAACACCTCTAATACTATCCTTCTTAAACTCTATAAATACCCATATATCTTTATTGTCTGCCATAATTAAATCACCTTATCTTTATTTAATAATTCCATTAATTTTTCTATTGCTGCTTTTGGCTCATCAGTAATTACTATACCTTGCTCTCTCTTTGGAGGTTTATAGAGCTTTATAATTTTTATTAAGGATCCAGCAGAACCAAATTTACTCTTATCACCTTTTATATCCTCTGCATTCCAAACCTCAAACGGTTTTTTTTGAGCAGCAATTATTTTTGGTAATGGGGGTATGTTTGGTTGATAATATGATGGTGGAATTCCAGCAATAACTAATGGAAGCATGGATTCTATTATGCTATACCCTTCATCTGTTTGGACTTTTATTTTAATTTTCCCAATTTCTACATTCTCAATGCTCTCGGTATACGTCGCTTGTGGAAGATCTAATATCTCAGCGATTTCTGGTCCAACTTGACCTGAACCAGTATCAAGAGTAGAATTACCACAAAAAATAATATCGTAATCACCAATTTTCTTTATAGCTGCAGCAAGGATATTGGATGTTCCAAAAGTATCGGATTCAAGAAAGTTTTCATCATTAAGCAGTATTCCTTTATCAGCACCTAAGGCTAAACATCTCATCAATGTACTTTTTGTTTCAGAATCACCCATAGAAATTGCTATGATCTCATCTCCTTCCTTTCTTATTTTAATAGCTTCTTCTAAAGCAAACTGATCAAAAAAATTTATAATTGTTGAGACTCCTTTTTTCAATACTTTATTTATATTCGGATCGATTTTAAGGTCGTTTGATTCAGGGACCTGCTTTACACATACGAGAAATCTCATAGTTCTAAAAAAAGGTTAATTGATATAAAATATTTAATTTAAATCTTTGAAGATTTATTTTATTTTTTATGAAAAATTAAAAAAAAGTTATTGAAATTATTTATAGGATATTAATTCCTTACCAAGAAGTTCTCTGGAAACAATCATTTTCATAACTTCACGAGTACCCTCAGCTAACGAAAAGGATCTTACCGCCCTCCATGCTGCTTGGTCTGGGCATTCTCTAGAATATCCAAATGCTCCTTGCCATTGAATGACGTCATTTATAGCTTCACAAGCCCAGTCGGAAGCAAACATCTTCGACATTGCCACAATTTTACTTGTTTCAAATCTGTTTCCTTTACCTTCCTGTTCTAAATCAATAGCCCTTAACGCTTCATAACCTAATCTTTTAAGCATCTCTAGTTTTGTATAATGTTCTGCTAATCTAAAGTTAATTTCTTGGAATTTTGCTAAAGGTTTTCCAAAAACATTTCTTTCTTTTACATAATTCATTCCATTCTCTAATGATTTCAGACCAGCTGCTGCACAGATGACCGCAATTAACGCTCGCGCATATTCATAACCTTCATGGATGATATAGAATCCCTTGTTTTCTTCACCAACTATATAGTGTTTAGGAATTTTTACATTATCGATCGAAAATCCCCCGCATGAAATACCCTCTCGCCCTAGATCATCGATGTAAGTAGGCGTAATTCCTTTAGCTGTCAAAGGTAAATAAAAAACAGTCATACCTCTTGAGCCTAATTCAAGAGTTTGATGAGCTATAGTAATATGACCTCCTCCATTAGTCGCTGCTTCTCGTACGCCACTGATATACATTTTTTCACCATTAACTATGAAGAAATCTCCATCCTTCTTAATATTCGTTTTTCCACCTACAACATCAGTTCCACCACCACTTTCAGTAGTAGCAATTCCTAGAAACCAATCCCCTGCGGTAGCTTTAGGAAATATTTCTTTTTTTGCTTCTTCAGTCCCATATTTGTTTAGTAGAAAACCCCACGCAGCTTGAACTAGATAAAACACGCATGTCGAACCAGTACAGTCTCCTTTAGCTAATTCTTCTGCGATAACTCCTGCTGTAACGGCATTTAATCCAGAACCGCCATAGGCAGGATCTGCTGTACATGCAAGTAAACCTAATTCTGCCATACCTTTTATAACGTCTTGCGGAATCTCCTTGTTTTTTTCCATCTCAAGTGCAATTGGAGCAATTTTTCTTTGGGCAAATTCTGAAACACTCTGCTTAATTAATTTTTGCTCTTCTGTAAATTCTATCATAAGATTAATACCTTTAAATTAATTTTTTTAAGTTTTTATAAGATAAAAATTCAATCGTAAACTTTAAACTTATTCAATTTGATAGCACAAGAGAAAAAAATAAAAAGTTATTGACATTCTTATTTTGGATGCTCATTTCGTATAATTGTGGCAGCACCCATACCTAACCCTACACACATTGAAGATATTGCATATTCTTTGCCAGATTCTTCCAATTGGTGAAGATTTGAACCTATTAAACGAGTTCCAGTCATCCCTGTTGGATGCCCCAAAGCAATTGCCCCACCCCAGGGGTTAAATCGTTCATCTTTCCAATCTAATCCTAAATCATAGCAACTAGCATATACAACAGGGCTAAAGGCTTCATTTATTTCAATAAAAGCCATGTTATCTAAAGTCATATTTGCCCGTTTCAAAGCTTCTGGGATTGCTTTTATCGGTCCAGTTAGCATGAGAACTGGATCAGTTCCAACAACCGCGAAGTTAACTATACTTGCTCTTATTTTAAGGCCATATTCTTCGGCTAGCTCTCTTGTCATCCATAATTGTGCCGCAGCACCATCAGTTGTAGGACAGCTATTACCTGCAGTTAGAAAAGCCTTACTTTTTCTTCCAGCTATTGTTCTTAAGCTTGTTAATTTTTCCATTGAGGTGGTAGGGCGGGGAGTTTCATCTTTTTCAGTTAGTATTGACAACCTTGGATCTTTCGCGATCTCTTTCTTTTCATTTAACATAGGATTTCCATTCTCATCAATTTTAGGACACCATATAGGTTCGATTTCTTTTCCTCTTTTATCCCATGTGGAGCATGCTTTCTTATGAGAGTGTAGAGATAAGCCATCTAATTCATTTCTAAATTCTTCCAAGGATTTGCCAGATTTATCCCTCCAAACCACTCCAAGGTAATGAGCAGCAGTAATCTGATCTGCCATTTGGGCTTTATATTCTTGTGCTTTTTGTACTACTTCTGGATTTGATTGGATCTTTTTATTTGGTGGTATCATTACAGCCTTATTTTGTTCTCTATCAAATATATACGTATCTGACATTATGGGATACTTATTTTGAACTTCTACACCTCCACAGATTACGCAATCATGGATTCCTGAGGCAATTGCCTGCCATGCGGACATCACTGCTTGAGCTCCACTAGCACATTGACGATTTATAGACATCCCTGGTACGCTTACAGGTAAGTGAGCGGCTAATGCTGCAGTTCTTCCAATATCTAAAGCGCAATCGCCAATTTGACTATTACAAGCAACGATAGAATCTCCTATTGAGTTTAGATCAAATTTATTGCGTTTTAGTATGGTTTCATAGCAATGAACAACAAGATCATCTCCCCTGTGCCATACAATAGTACCTCTTCTTTTCCCCATAGGTGTTCTAACATAATCTACGAGCACAGGCTCCCGTTTAGGGTTTTTGAAGTATTTTTCATACATACTTACTGGTTCAGCCATTATATCTCAATTTATTTGAAATTTTCTAGAGTTTAATGAAATCTAATTAATTAATTTTATTTAAGATTGAAAATTGTTTGATATGAAAAAATCCTTAATATTGAGTGAAGAAAAAATGCTGAAAGGAATCCATTTCTTACTAACTTATACATGTAATTATTCATGTGATCATTGCTTTCTATATTGTAGCCCAAGCTCTCAAGGAACCTTCACTCTAAAACAAATCAAAGAAGTTCTTAATGAAGCAAAGAAAATTGGAACTGTAGAGTGGATTTACTTCGAGGGTGGTGAACCATTTCTTTATTATCCAATAATGGTCGAAAGTGTAAAGCTTGCCAAAAAGAATGGTTTTAAGGTTGGAATAGTAACCAACTCATATTGGGCAACTAGTATTGAAGATGCTGAACTTTGGCTTAAACCGTTTTCAAAATTGGGTGTAGATGATTTTAGTATAAGTGATGACACATTTCACTATGAAGATGAAAAACAGAATCTATCAAAAATTGCCAAGAAAGCTTCTGAGAATCTAAAGCTACCTGCAATGACCATATGCATTGAGGAACCAATAGTTAAAAAAGAACAAGAAAAAGGAAAGCCTGTTATTAGCGGTGGAGCTATGTTCAAAGGGAGAGCTGTTGAAACATTGATTGAAGGTTTGCCAAAAAGACCATGGGAAGATTTGAATGAATGTCCATATGAAGATTTTAAGGAACTTGGAAGAATTCATGTTGATCCATTTGGAAATGCACACATTTGTCAAGGTTTAAGCATTGGCAACTTTTGGGAAACCCCACTATCAGAATTAATCATGAATTATAATGCCGATTCACACCCAATATGCGGCCCATTAATGCGAGGAGGCCCTACTCAATTAGTTAAGGAACTTGATATTAGGCATGAGAAGGAGTATGTGGATGAATGTCATCTCTGTTATCTTGCTAGGTTGAGTTTAATAGACAGATTTCCAATATATCTTGCACCAAGGCAAGTTTATGGACTAGACTAAACGATAAATTCGTATTTTTTACTTTTTTTACGTTTTTGTCGATAATTTTCGCTAACGAAAGTGTTAAATACAACTTTTTGTGTAATTTAATGGTATAAATTATATTTAGAATGGTTAATTTCTCTTCTTTAAAATCTAACAGGGCTGATTAGATATGATTGAATCAGAAGAAAGATCTAAAATTTTTCAAGAAAATTGTGAATTAATAACAGAAAGTATAAATGAGCTAACCATAATTATAAACCAAGTAGGTGAAATTGAATACATCAATAATTTACCCTTGATAAAATCTTTAGGGTATAAGAGTGATGATTTAATAGGAAATTCTTGGTTAAATTATGTACATAGTGAAGACCGCGAAACTGCAATTAATGTATTAGAGAGTTGTACTGAAGGTAAGCCAGTTGTTCAACAGTTAAGATTAAAACATGCGAATGGGATTTATAAAAATTTTAAATTTTCCTGTAAATTAACAAATGAATCGAAGGGTTTTTTAATTTTTTTAAGACCTGAACAACGATTAAAAGAATCAAATGAGTTTTATAAAACCATATTAGATGGTGTTATTAATGGAGTCTGGGTAACTAATAAGGATGACATAATTTTTTTTACCAATAAAGGCATGGAAACAATTGCTGAAATACCAACAGCTCAAATTGTTGATGTCAGAGTTTTGAAAGATTTTCCTGAGAGTACATTGAAATATTTTAGATCTTACTATCTAAAAGCTAAAGAAGCATTAAAACCAGTTTATTATGATGTTGTACCTGTTAAGACACCTGGGGGTAGACAAAGTTATCAATCTGGATGGTTAATTCCAAGGACTCAAGATGGTAAATATGATGGGATAATATGTACGGTTGAAGATGTTACTGAACGAATAGAATATGAACAAGAATTAAAGGAATCAAAGGCACAATTAGTGAAATTTAATAAAGAGTTAGAACAAAAAGTTGAAGAAAGAACTAGTGCATTAAAAGAATCTGAAGAAAAATTCAGAACAATTGCTGAACAATCATTTACGGGTATTTTGATAACAGTAGATAATAAAATTGAATATGTGAATAATACCCTACTGCAAATTTTTGAATATTCTAATGAAGAAATCGCAAATTGGACAAAAGATAATATAGTACAAATGATACATCCCGATGATTTACAGTTTTTAAGAGAATATCGAGAGAAATTACGGAGGGGAGATCCTAATGTAAAACCGTATTATTCCTATCGAGTATTCACTAAATCAGGTACGTTAAAATGGGTTGATCAATTCTCAACAGTTATCAATTATATGGGAAGCCCCGCAGAATTAGTAACAGTCATGGACATTACAGAGAAAAAAGTAGCTGAACAAGAGTTGGTCAAATTAAATAGTTTAAAATCGGAATTTATGAGAAGAACTTCACACGAATTGAAAACACCTTTAGTTTCAATTAAAGGTTATTCTGATCTTTTATTAAGTGTGCATAAAGAAAAGTTAGATGATTATGTTCTAGCATCAGTTGTTGAAATTAAGCAAGGATGTGAACGCCTCGAAAGTCTTATACAAGATATCTTAAATACAGCAGAATTAGAGTCTGGAACTGTTCAACTAAAAAAAATTGTAGATGATTTATCTTTCTTTATAAAATTGAGTGTGAGAGAATTACGAGGGTTAGCTAGATTGAGGAATCATACTATTAATTTAACCAATCCTGATAAGTTGATAACGAGTTTTGAGCCAGAACAAATGCATCAAGTAATAAGTAATTTGATAAACAACGCGATAAAATATACCCCTCCCGATGGGACTATAGAAATTGTATCTGAAATTAAAGATAATCTTATCATAGTTTCAATAAAAGACAGCGGAATTGGGATAACTAAGGAAGAGAAAGAAAGATTATTTACTCAATTTGGAAAGATTGAAAGGTATGGTCAGGGACTTGATATAATATCTGATGGTTCTGGTCTTGGATTATACATTTCAAAAAAAATAGTAGAATTACATGGAGGAAAGATTTGGGCGGAATCTGAAGGAAGAAATAAAGGATCGACTTTTTATTTTACCCTTCCGATAATCCAAGAAACTATTGAGTAATCAAGTTGTTAGATGGTTTGAAAATAGACTTAAATATTGAATAGAATTTGGTTCAAAGGAAAATTCATTCTTTTGATAGGGAATTATTTTTATTAAAGGTAAGAAATTCGCGAGATAGAGTGAAATTCCTCTTATTTCTTTATTATTAAGTGAAAAGTTAACAGAATCAAATTTAAGAAATCCTAATTGCCCATTAATTTCATGTAAAGTTCCAATCTTATCAATTCCTAAATTTACTGAATGAGAAGGGTTTAAATTATTTTCTTGTTGCGAAATAACAGTACCAATCTTATAATGAGGGATCCCTCCGTCTAATAAACAATTTAATTGATTTACTCTTACCTTAACTCCGATAATTGGGAAAATTTTATGATAGAAAGATTCTGGTAACCTACCAAGAATAAATTCAGGAAAAATGGATTGAATTTTTACTGGAACTTCTCTAAATTTCAAATTTGTAGATGAATTTTTAAAGATATTGTTAGTCTTAACTGCTAAAGAAAAATGTTTTCCACCACGAGCGCGAATAGCATCTTTAGATGGTCTCACTTCTATATGTAAGTGAGGACTTGACCAATAAGCAAAATATCCATTTCGAATTGTTTTCCCTAATGGGTCTCCTATTTCGATCTGGTCCCCTACATTACCAGATGGTTTAACATGCATGAGTTTCCACACTAAATCAGAATTAGAGGGATTATTGATCAAAATTAGGTAATCTTTATTAATTCCCCCTTTGAATTTCGGCTTTGGGGCGATTAAGGGTTTGACTTTCAAGATTTTTCCAGAAACTGGGCTTAATACCTCATAGTTTTCTAAAGTTAAGTCGTGGTAAATATCTATAGCAAGCCCATGCTGGTGTGCGTAATAGGGAGATGTTCCTATACTAAAGTGACTGGTTTGTGGTATTGATACACGTATATCATCCATGTTCACAATGTCATAAAATTCTGATTTATTCATAAGATGTTTCAGACGTTAACGAATATCTGTTAAATAATTTAATCAGTTAAAATAATAATAACTTAGTCAATTTATTACAAATTATATAATTAATTTTTCACTTCTAATAATTCAAGATTAATGTAGATTAATGGTAATTAGGAAAAAATAGAAAATTTTTAAAGATTCTTTGGATTTTTTTTTCAGAAATCTCAAAAAAGTCGGTAAAACCAATCCCATTATCCAAAAATGCTTTGGTAAAAGGAACAGTAAAATGGTTTAATATTGCGTGATATTTTTAATTGTGTTATTTTTGCCAAAACAAAATCACGTGTATAATAAGTTTAAGTACCTGATCTTTTGGAAAAAATTCTCCAGCTATCCCAAAAAAGTCAAAGTTTATTACCTTTAGGTACTTTTTTCTAATTAATACTTGTACAAAATAAAGTATTTTTTTCAAAAATTTAAAGTGAAATAGTTTGGTTAAAGGAACAGTAAAATGGTTTAATAGCCGAAAGGGCTTTGGATTTATAAACTCTGAAGAAGGTAGCGATGTATTTGTTCACTACTCCGCTTTAAGCGGAAAAGATGACGAATATAAAACGTTAAATGAGAATGATAAGGTTGAATTTGAAGTTGTCGATGGTCAAAAAGGGCCACAAGCTTCAAATGTTGTCGTAACCGAAAAAGCTCCGCCTAATCCGTATAATCGAGGCGGTAGAAGAGATTTTCGTTTTTAACCTTTTGAATTTTTATAAATCTACAAAAAAGAAAATATAATATAAGAAACAAATAATAATTAGTAAAAATCTGTTTTTGCGATTGTTATCGAATCTTATCTTTTTTTTTAATTTATTTTATATTGTAAAATCTTTATAGAAAGAATTTTTTATTATGAAGTATATAAATAAAAAATTAAGCGAGGTAAGTGGATATAGATAAAATTTATAGGGAAATGCCATTAAAAAAGATCCCTTGGAATTACGAAACACCTCCAGATTCTTTAATTGAATTAGTTAACAAGGAGAAAATAAAACCTTGTAAATCTATTGAATTAGGCTGCGGTATTGGTAATTATGCTATTTACATTGCCACTAAAGGATTTAATGTTACTGGAATTTATATTTCTCCTTCGGCCATATCGATAGCTAAAAAGAAAGCTAAAGAAAAGGGAGTTGAGTGTAACTTCCTTGTTGCAGATATCGTTAGTAATATTAAAGATTTCAAGATCGATTTTGATTTTTCCCTATGATTGGGAATTATTACATCATATTTTTCCTGAAAAAAGGCAGAAATATGTTGAAAATGTGTACAAAATACTGAATCCAAAGGCAAAATATATTTCGGTTAGTTTCAGTGAGAAAGATCCTTGCTTTGGCGGTCAAGGAAAATACAAAGAAACTCCTTTAGGTACAGTTTTGTATTTTTCTTCTGAGGAGGAGCTAAAAAACCTTTTTGAATCATACTTTAATATAATTGAATTAAAAACAATAGATATAGAGGAAACCTTTACCCCATATCGCAAATTATGTGTTTATGGAGCGCAAATGAAAAACAACAAATAAAGCAAGTTAAGACGTCTCTAATTCCTTCTGCTTTTTCACATTTTTTTTAAAAAGAATTATAGATTCCTCCCTTGCTTTTAGCAGAGTTTTTTCCTTAATACCCTCCATTTCTTTCGATGGTAGAACTTGTTCTTTTAATACTCTTTTATAGAGTAGATACTCATCCTTCCTGCTGATAAATGGATCTACTTCTTCCTCATGGATGAAATTCTTGATAGTTGTATTTTTTCCATTACAATTACCTTCTGTGAGATCAAAACGGAAATCTTTATACACTAAAAAGCAATGAGCCATGGGTACATAGGGTATATTGTATTTTTTTAATATTCCATTTGTATTGGTAGAGATTTCTTCTGTTAATTTATAGATACCTACATGTTTATGGAGAGGTATATTAAGTTCTTCCGCAAGACCAGCTATTACCGCATGTTTTGTTGTGCATGTACCCATGTTCTCTTTAAAAAATATCATTTTATCATCGGGATTTGTATTATAACCATAATCTATATTGTGTACATAATCACAGGCTTCCTTGAACGATTTAATCCCGAGCTCTAAAAATTTTTTTGAGAATTCTCCCACAGGTTTAATTGGAGCATCAGGTAATTTGTCATATGAATCCATAATAATGGTTTAAATTGTATAAATTTAAACTATATCTCTATAGACTATAGGAATTTCCATTTAAATCATTCAATTTTATAATTAAAAAGTTAGAAAAAAGGGATTTTCTTTCATTTCTATATAAAGGTCAAGAGAATTTAGGTTCATAAGTGTTTCACTATATGCAATATTTTAAGTTCTTCTCTATTTTTCACTTGTATGTAGTAACTCGCAAAATTTAAAATATAATTTAATTTAGAGGAAGTTATGAATTTTGAAAATTTAATATATGAAGAGAAGGATAAAACTGCGTTTATGACACTCAATCGTCCAGAAGTTAAAAATGCTTTAAGCATGAAACTCTCTGATGAAATAGTTTCCGCAATAGAAATCATTAGGCAATCTAAAAAACTTAAATTTCTGGTTATTAAAGGAGCGGGGAATAATTTCTGTGTTGGAGACGATATTAGTGAAATGGTAAGGTGGGGTGACGCTAATGATATAACTCGTCGTGCAAGATATTATCAAAATATGGCTAATCAACTTGAAGAATTAGATAAAATCACAATTGCTGCTGTAGATGGATATGCAGTTGGTGGAGGGTTAGAAATAACTATGGCTTGTGATTTTGTTATTGCTACTGAACGCTCAAAGTGGGGAATGCCTGAAGTAGATGTTGGAATTACGCCTGGATGGGGAGGTACGACACGACTGGCTCGATTCATAGGTCGAAGGAGAGCTAAAGAAATTAACCTTCTTGGTGCGCTTCATTCAGGTAAAAAAGCCGTCGAATGGAATTTGTGGAATAGATTAGTTCCTGATGACCAACTCGATAATGAGGTTGAAAAACTATTGGAAGTACTTAAATCTAAAAACCAACAAGGGATGCGTCAATTAAAATTTATAATTAATCGAGGGGTAGAATGCGATTTGTATACTGCGCAAGGCTTTGAAGTTCTATCAGCTGGCTTAACTGGAGCTGTTAATGGAATGTGGAAAATAAAAGATGCTGATCAAGGGAAGGGTGTTATCGGTTTTAATCGAAAGGATGGATTATGGCAAACCAGAAGAGGATTAGCAAAAGACTTTTGGGTTGATTAAACAGAAACAAGAAACATTCCTTAAATTATAAAGAAAAATTCTATCTCCAAATATTTATATCCATCGCTTGCAAACGGTTAAAGATGCTATTAATTTCTACATCCTTTTTGGTAGCTATTGTTTTGTTTACAATATATAAATCTGTGAGAGATTGAAGATCTACCAATGATACTGGAATTACATTTAGCGGATTATTATTTAACCATAGACGTTTTAATGATTTTAAATAACCGATATTTTCAGGGATAGTTTTAACAAGATTATTACTCAAATCTAAAATTTCAAGGTTTTTAAATTCAGATATAAGATTGGGAAATTCTTCCAATTGATTAAAACTTAATCCTAAAACTTTTAGTGAATCCATTTCATGCATATTTTTAGGTAAATTCCTTAATTGATTACCCCATATTGAAAGAACTTCTAATTGTTTTAATTTGGAAATTGATTCCGGTAAAAGTTGAATAATATTATGGTTTAGATTAAATTCTTTAAGGTTTATTAGGTTTCCAATTTCATTTGGAAGCTCAATTAAATGATTATCATTCAAATTAAGTTTTTGTAGCGAGGGCAAATTTCCTATCGATTCTGGGAGATTTCTCAATCGATTTTCAGTTATGTGGAGTTCTTTCAAGTGTTTAAAACACCCTATGGAGTAAGGTAATATTCTTAATCCACATCGATTAAAAGCTACAGCGGTAATTCTAGCTTTTTTGTATGAGAAACCCAAATGAGTTTCCTTATTAATAGTATCAACAAGTTTTAATTTATTAATTAAAAATGCCTTGGAATGAATTAAATTAACTTTAATTATGATTAATAATGCATCAATCTCAATATCATCAAGAATTAGATTATATTTCTATTCAAATCTCTTTCCTATTTGCTCAAAAAATATTTCCATTAAAAGTTCAAGTTCCTCATTATTAAAATATTCAAGATAATTTTCTTGAATTAAATATTGAGCAACATTGGTATGAACCCTAGTGAGTCTCTCAGCAATTTCATCTTTAAAAACTCTTTTAGCAACAGGATCTCCCACATCAGTCAATTTTTTTAGAAGTGGAAAAGCTAAATTACTATGGAGTAAACTTGTATCGTATAAGTTTTCAGACCATGCTTGTAGATTAGAACAATGGCCCCAAAATTCAATTTCAGGTTTTAACTGATTAAAATTTATATTGTTTTCTAAAGAATGATCAAGCTTTTCGCTAACGTCATCGATCGACATACAATCATCGAAATCCTTGAAATATTCTTTTGAAATCTCTATTAACAAATATTTACATTGTATAAATTTTTCATCCTTAATGTAAATTACAGTCTTACTCTTTTCAAGTTTTAAAGTAATATAATCATTTATCTTATACTCAGGTGTTTCCTTTTTTGTTGCTTTAATATCTTCAATAGTGTATTTGATCTTTGTTCCACATTTACAACAGTAATTATAAGTAGTTCTATTTCTTGTTCCACATTTAGGGCAAAAAAGCATTTTATCTTAAGAGAAACTGTAATTAAGGTCTAGTTATTTTAACTTATAATAGGCTAAGCTTTTTTATACTTATTCTCTGTCGAATATAATCAATTTTCTTCTAATTTTATGGGTAAACTCATAAAAAGGATTATATTAATTCACTTTATTTACAATTATCGCATTCATAATAAATGTCAATGCGCTGTCCTTTAGGTTTAATTCCTATATCTGAGATAATGACACACCATAATTTTTTAACATTTTCAGCTTTGTAATCAGTAATTTTTCCACACTTGGAACATACCATATTTATGTGGAGTTCCATATCTGGATCATATCTTACACTTCCCTCATTGAATCCAAGTTCTTGTATCAATTCTAATGCTTTTAATAAATGTAATGTTTTATAATTTGTACCCAAACTTATCGTTGGATACTCATATCTTAACTCTTGGTATATCTGCTCTGTTGTAGGATGATCTTTCCGTGAAAGTATAAATTTACATATTGCTAAACGTTGAGTAGTTACCTTATATCCATTTTCTCGAAAAATTACAATTAATTCTTGATCATCCATTCATATCACTATTTTTTGAAATACATTTAGAGAAAAAGCCAATTTATTAAAATTGCTTTTATTTTAAAAATATAATCTTTTTTAATAGTAATTACTGTTTAGTATTTATTCCTAATTAGGAATAATTCTTAATTAATAAATTGTATAAGTTAAAAGAAAAATACTTATATAAAATCAAAAAAAATATGAAAATTGAATCTACAAAAAAGTAAAAGATGGTTAAATAAAAATGGTAGATGAAAAAAAAGAAAAAAAAACACTAACTACTGCTGGCGGAGCACCCGTCTCGGATAATCAAAACTCTGAGACAGCGGGAGAGAGAGGCCCTGTTCTCATGCAAGATGTACATTTACTTGAGAAATTAGCTACATTTGCTAGAGAACGAATACCTGAGCGAGTTGTACATGCGAAAGGAGCTGGAGCCTACGGTACTTTTACTGTTACAGATGATATTACAAAATACACAAAAGCTAAAATTTTCTCTGAAATTGGTAAAAAAACCGATCTATTCGCCCGTTTCTCAACAGTTGCAGGTGAAAGAGGTTCAGCTGATACAGTTAGAGATGTTAGAGGTTTTGCTATAAAGTTTTATACAGAAGAAGGAAATTGGGATTTAGTAGGTAATAATACACCAGTATTTTTTGTCAGAGATCCCTTAAAATTTAGTGATTTCATCCACACACAGAAACGTATGCCAAAATCAAACCTTCGATCTCAAACAATGTGGTGGGATTTTTGGTCTCTAGTTCCTGAAGCTTTGCATCAAGTAACCATCCTATTTTCTGATCGTGGGATACCTAGAGGTTTTCCCCATATGAATGGCTATGGTAGCCATACTTATAGTTTTATCAATGCAAATAACGAACGCTTCTGGGTTAAGTTTCATTTTAAAACTATACAAGGAATAAAGTGTTTCACACAAGCCGAAGCTGATGAGATTGCTGGTAAAGATCCAGATTGGGGAACTCGTGATCTTTTTGAAAGAATTGAAAAAGGAGACTTTCCTAAATGGGAATTATCGGTACAAATCATGCCAGAGCTCGAAGCTGAAACGTATGAGTGGAATCCTTTCGACCTCACTAAAGTATGGCCCCATAAGGATTATCCATTGAATAAAGTGGGAATTATGGAACTAAATAGAAATCCAGATAACTATTTTGCGGAAACCGAGCAATGTGCCTTTGATCCCTCAAATCGAGTACCAGGCATTTCCTTTTCACCAGATAAAATGCTTCAAGGAAGACTATTCTCATATGCCGATGCACATAGATATAGGTTAGGTGTGAATTATCAGAGTTTACCAATTAATCGCCCAAAAGCAGCACAAGTTAATACTTATCATAGGGATGGTTTTATGAGATTTGATGGTAATGCAGGAGCCGCAGTAGTCTATGAACCAAATAGTTTTGGGGGACCCATGGAAGACCCAGCATTTAAAGAACCGCCCTTAAAGATTTCAGGTAATGCAGATAGATATAATCAACCAAGAGTTGATGCAGATTTCATTCAACCCGGTAATCTCTATAGGTTAATGCCCTCTGATGAGCAGGATCGTCTAATACAAAATCTTGTTAATAGCTTAAAAACAGTATCCAAGTCCATTCAGGAACGAATGCTTAAATATTTTTATAAAGCTGATTCGGCTTGGGGCGATAGAGTCGCAAAAGGATTAGGAATTAAAGCTTTGACTGCTGTTTAATAAATATTTTTATGATTATAAATAACTCTCTCTTTTTTTTTTTAATTTCTCTATTGTTTTAAAATTAATTAATCAAAATAAGATTAAATGAATAAAAGTAAAAGAAAATATATTGTTGAATTTTATTGATTTAATTCTTCCTTCATTTTTTCATAGAAATCAATCGATTCTGGGTTTCTAAGTGCTCCACGATTAGCGATTGGCATTCCGTGAATAATTTTGGTAACTGCAATTTCTACTTTCTTATTTGAAAAAGTATATGGTATACCATCTGGGGGAGTTTTGAAAATTAATTTGGGTATATGTCTTGGGGATGTTTTCTTATGTAATGTTTGTTAAATAAAAATGAGTTTATAAAAAAGATTTTGTATCATAAATATTCAGATATAATCTAATTTAATCCTGTCATTTTTTTATTTTTTATATTGTTATAACAAAATAATAAGTCTTGCATTACCATTTTTAAGATTTAATACTTTTTAAAACAAAAGTATTAAAGAGTTAAAAGAGAAGCTAAACAAGAGAATACAAGAAACAATAGGATATTTAAAACAATAATTTAAGACGAATCTATTTTTATTTTTAAATTTCTTGAATTTTTTAATCAATAAATAGAATTTTATATTATATATCAAGACAAAATCCCTACTCTATTAAGATTTATAAAGATAAAAACATATTCGTAATACACATTGCAATTTTAAAAGATTAATTAAGAACTTTTTGAGATTTCAGTCATGGTTAAAAATAAAAATAAATCTAATGTAGAATTTGATGATTTACGTTGTTACAAAAATCCCAAGAACAAAATAAAATGTTCTAATAATGAATCCTTTCCCAGTATTGCCATAGGACCTAATATCCATTATAATAATGAAGATATCAAACATTTAGATAACAGTAAAGATAATTTAAACAAAAAAAGTAAAAATCAGAAATATTATAATATAATTTCGATGAATACTTTTAAATTTGATACATTAAGCTTTCTAACTGATTTAAAAAGAGTTCTTACTAAATATATTCCAGAAAAAGGGTTATGGCGTGGCAAATTAACAGATGAGCAATTGAGTATTGTTTTAGGGCAGACAAGATCTCATATTAAAAAAAAGAGGGATCAGATAAAACAGAATCCATGTTATGTAATTTCATTAGATATTCTTGAAGATTATAAAACCAAAATAGAAGAATTTTTAGACCGAGTTCCCAGAGAAATCCTTGAGCTATTAAATAAATATACTAAATTAAATAACCCAAAGAAATCGATATATGGTATATATAGATGGCATCCATGCTTAAAAATTAATTATTTTGAATATATTGATACTAAAGAAAAAGCCTACTGGTTAGGATGGTTATTCGCAGAGGCTTGGCTTTCTAGACATGGAAACAATATCAGATTTGGAGTTGAATTGCATAAAGATGATGAGATTGATTTATTAGATAAATTCGCCAAAGCTATAGGTTATAATCATGAGCATAAAGAAACTGAAATTAGAAGGGATGGAGAATTAACTGATTATGTGAGGATTCGGTTTGTTAATGATGCATTTGCAAATAATTTAATTAAACATGGCTTTGTTGTTGGAAAGAGAAAATCTAAATTTATCGAATTACCCGGATTAGTCTCGAGAGAATTATATTTAGCTTTTATATTAGGATATTATGATGGTGATGGTAAAGTAGGCTCAACCGTAATCACATCTGGAAGTATAAATTTTATTCGACAAATTAAAAGCTATTTTAGAATAACACACAAAATCTGGCAAACTGATAGTGAATGGGGGGGAGTTGGTTACAATATTTATCTAGGGATGGATTTAATGCGTGAAATGCTTGCTAATCATACAGATAGTTTATTTAGAAAAAGATTACATTTTAAATAAATTATTAAGATTATGTAGATGTTATTCTAAAACTAATAAGAAAAGTAAAAAAAAATTTTTAAATTTAAATTTTCTGGAGTTCGTCTCTCATTTTCTCATAGAAATCTAATGATTCGGGATTTCTTAACGCACCGCGATTAGCAACTGGCATACCATGAATGATTTTTGCAATTGCTATTTCCACTTTTTTGTTACTAAATGTATAAGGAATACCATCTGGTGGTGTTTTTATTATAAGCTTCGGGACATGTCTAGGTGAGGTTTTCTCTCGCAAGGTTTTTCTTATTTTTGCCTTCAATTCATCTGTTAATTCAAATCCTTCATTCAATAAAATAAACATAACTATTCGGATATCTCCACTGATCTTTTGGCCAATTACAAGCGAATCGGCAATCTCTGGAAGTTGTTCAATCACATTATAAATTTCTGCTGTACCAATTCTTACTCCACTTGGTTTAAGTACTGCATCAGATCTACCCCAGAAAGTAATACCTCCGGTATCGTTGTGAATCACAATATAATCACCATGTCTCCATACATTCTTTCCTGTATCTTTGAAATGATCAAAATATGCTGCCTTGTAGTTCGACATATTCTCATCATCTCCCCAGAAATAAATCGGCATTGAAGGTGAAGGTGCTTCACATACAAGTTCGGCTTGTTCATCAAGAACGAGTTCAGCATTATCGTCATACGCCTGAACCTTCATTCCTAACGATTTCCCTTGAAGTTCACCAGAATAAACTGGTTGTATCGGTAACGCACATGCAAAACATCCATTAATATCTGTTCCACCAGAAATTGAATTGAAAAATAGATCCTTTTTTATCTCCTTAAAGACATATCCAAATCCTTCTGGAGAAAGTGTTGATGCAGTCTGCGAAATTTCTCTTAATGAACTTAATTCATATTTCTCAGCAGGTTTAGCATTAATACCCATCAGATGGTGGATATATGATGCGCT
>Ga0114930_10001438_pt1 | contig 22753 bp, 21 predicted proteins | sample AnhtaG_FD_87300 | JGI IMG/M metagenome (GOLD analysis project Ga0114930, IMG submission 87300) | Deep subsurface microbial communities from Anholt, Denmark to uncover new lineages of life (NeLLi) - Anholt_01485 metaG | ecosystem: Environmental > Aquatic > Marine > Oceanic > Sediment | place... | reverse complement strand
CGCCGTTTGCCGTTACGGTCGATTCCGATACAATGCAGGATGACACAGTAACGTTACGATACCGTGATTCCATGGAACAGGACCGTTATCCGGTTGAGCGAATTAAAGAGATTTTGCAGGATAAGTTGGTATTAGCAGAATAAGTAGAGGCAGACCCGTGTGTCTGCCCTGATACTCTCAGGAGCAATACTTTGAATTTGTTAGATGAAATTTTCATATTTACCGGGAAGGTTATCTGGGGACCGCACATGCTTCTGCTGCTCATCGGTACGGGTATTTTTTTAACTACGCGCCTGAATGGGATTCAATTCCGGCGTTTTTTGTATGCAACAAAGTACACGTTATTAGGGGCGCGGAGAAAAGATAAGTCGCAGGAAAAATCCGGTGATATTACGCCGTTTCAAGCATTGATGACCTCGCTTGCGGCGGCGGTTGGAAATGGTAATATTGCGGGAGTGGCGACCGCCATTGCAATTGGTGGTCCTGGGGCAATATTCTGGATGTGGGTTTCGGCTGTAGTTGGAATGGCTACGAAATTCAGCGAGGTTGTGCTTGGTATTCATTACCGTAAAACAAATCCTGATGGAACAATGCTGGGCGGTCCGATGATATACCTGCGTGAAGCGATTCAGTGGAAGGGCTTAGGAAAAGTTCTTGCAGGCTTTTCTGCATTTGCGATGGGTTTAAAAGCTCTTTTGTCACCGTCTATGGTGCAGTCCAATTCTATTGCGCTTGCGGTAGAAACTCATCTGGGAATAAACAAAATAATGACCGGTATATTTCTCGCTGTACTCACCTGGATGGTAATAATAGGCGGAATAAAAAGCATAGGACGCTTTTCGGAATTTTTAGCTCCATTTATGTCAATAATTTATATTGCAGCGGGTATTGCAGTTGTGGTTTTATACCGGCAGGCGATTACGGGAATGGTATACGGCATTATTTCACAAGCATTTACCGGAACCGCTGTTACTGGTGCATTTATGGGCTCGACAATGATGATGGCGATGCGGTACGGTGTCGCAAGGGGTTCCTACTCGAATGAAGCCGGTATCGGGAGCGCTGCCGTAGCGCATGCGGCGGCAAAAACCGACCAGCCGGCACGGCAGGGGCTTATTGCCATGATGGATGTTTTTGTTGATACCATAATACTTTGCACGATTACATCATTTGTTGTATTAGCTACAGGTGAGTGGTCTGCAGGTTCTACAAGCACTGAAATGGTAACTATTGCATTTGATAAAAGCATACCGTTTGGAGGATGGGTCGTTGTCTTGAGTTCCCTGTTGTTCGGATATTCTTCGATGATTAGCTGGCCCTATTTTGGTGAACAGGCTTTTGCATCTATATTCGGATTCTGGATAAAAAAATATTTTAGATGGATTTTTTGCATATTGGTTGTTTGCGGCAGCGTTATCAAAGTCGATACAGTATGGCTTATGGGCGATACGGTAAATGGCTTAATGGCTATTCCAAATTTAATTGGTCTTTTAGCCTTAAGCGGCGTTATAGTAAATATAATGCGGTCATATTTTACCAACAAAAATATTGAGTTATAAAATAATGAGGAGGATAGCGATTATGTCAACAACAATGAATCTCGAGGAAATTGAAAAACAATGTGATAATATTTATGAAGCCGTTATAGTTGCAGCAAAAAGAGCCAGACAAATTCATGATAAAATGAATGAAGAGTTCAAGAAACAGATTGGCGAAGTCGAAAATGAGGAAGACCTCGATGAAGAAATAGTAGATAGGGAAAGGATTGTAAAAGAGTTTGATAAAAGAAATAAACCGGGTACCACAGCAGTGGATGAATTAATGAAGGGTAAATTGCATATTGTACAGGAGAATGAAGAAGAATAATACTGTACACATGACCCCGCTTAGCGGGATTTATAGATTGAATTACTTAGTGTTCGATTGCAGAATAATGCGGCGTGAACCTGCGGTATATTGCCTTATTAATTCATAAATTTTACTTCTAACATTATGATCTGCTTTATAAGCTCAGAATCTAATTTAAAAAAACCAGATCCTGAAACAAGTTCAGGACGACAGCAGGGGTGGTTCAGGACGACAGCATGAGTGGTTCGGGACGACAGCATGAGTGGCACCCCCAAACTCGTTTGGGGGTGATTATTGCAACAAATATAATAATAACAATAGGTAGCAGAATAAATAAAACTATTTTTTGAATTATTCAGGATTGATACTCTTTTATTAATGTATACCTCTTTACATTCCGGCAAACAATATATTGGCAGGTTTTTTCCTTTTTCCGTGGATGACTCGATTAATCAATTAAAGACCGCTATATACACATTATTTTTACTCTTCAATGATATATATAACGTCTTATTATAGTTGACATAATGATAGTATTTTTTCTATTCTCTCGTTCTCTCGTTCCCAGTCTCTGACTGGGAATGCTGATTGCTGAGGATTGGCCTCATAAAATATAGAGCCTGATGTAATGGGCTAAGCAGATAAAGAATACAGCCGAACGACAATAATCACTATTGTAATCTCGTTCCCAGTCTTTGACTGGGAATGATATCGGTCTATGAATAATTGAACTTATGCCTGTAGGTAATGGCAGAGCCGTTGCGAGATGCGTTCCAAGTCTGAGACTTAGAACGAGATGATAATTTCAACTCAATTAAGACGTTTCATATAGTTGCTATTATCTCCATCCTGAATAGTTATCGGATAATTTGAAATGAGTGTATAACATATCGGGAAATTACTTTAGAATACAACTTATGATGATGATATTTTCTCACCGCGGAGTGGTCCATACGGGGCACGAAGTGGTAGCTATGCCAAAAGTGATTCCTATGTAGCGAGAAATATAAAAGTTTTATTCAAATCAATTAAAGGAAACTTTAATGTTATTGGTCGGCATAGGCGAGCTTTTGTGGGATATATATCCTGACGGGCGTTATATCGGAGGAGCCACGTTTAATTTTGTACATCATGTCCGGCAATTGAGTCATCGAGGGCTGATAATTAGCAGAATAGGTAACGACCCTGCCGGAAAGGAATTGCTTCATCTTCTGCGAGAACGGGGATTTAACACAAACTTTGTACAGATAGACAAAGAACGTGAAACGGGATATGTAATAGTGACGCTTGATGAAAATGCTGAACCGACGTTCCAGTGCTCACCGGTAGCCCCGTATGACTATTTAGAGTGGAATGATGCACTTTATGAACTCGCTCCTCAGGTTGATGCAGTATTGTATGGGACATTTGCACAAAGAAACAATAATGCTGCTTCCGCAACAAAAACATTTCTGCAAGCGTGTTCAAAAGCTGTTAAGGTTTTTGATGTGAATTTCCGTGAATGGGATAAAAACGTGCAGTCAACGGTTTTTGACTGCCTGCCGTTGACGGATATAGTTAAAGTGAATGAAAATGAGTTGCGGAAAATGAAGGAATTATTTCCCGAATTGCCTGAGGATACTGCTGCGTGCCTGTCGGAATTGGTCAAGCAAAATAAATTACGAATAGCCTGCCTGACAGCAGGCAGATGGGGCTGCCTGATTTCTGATGGAACCAGAGTTATTTATTGCCCCGGTATCGCAGTACAACCTGTAGATGCCACAGGGGCAGGCGATGCATTTATCGCAGCCCTGACCATAAAGTATCTAAAAGGAACGGCGCTTCATCAAGCCGGTTCATTTGCGAACTTAGTTGCTGTCAATACCATAATCCATAAAGGAGCAACGCCTCTCTATGCAATGGATGCAATACGGAATATTGAGCAATCTCATAATGCATTAAACGTGAAGGAAGAGTGGAGGGAATATATCGTGCAGGAGTAATAAAAAATGCTATCGGTTATATACGAAGTTTTTACAGATTTATTAACTATACTTCCCGTTTAAAATCCTCCGGTGTTGTATATCCTGGTTTTTGAGAAAAACAAACGAAAATTCATTGAATAATTGTAAAGATTTAGTCATCTGATTTTGCTCTTTTCCGCATTATGCGGATCTGCCTCTGTCTGAGAATAATTTAATTTATACCTGTTTGTGACCCCGAGAACTCGGGGTTATCATATGCGTTCTCCCAAGTACTCGGGGGAACGATACCCTCTCCCTTGTCCGCTGTAGGCGGATCCGCCTCTGGAGGAAAGGGAGAGGGTTAGGGTTAGGGTGAAAAATTAAACGAGTTCAAATAGCTAAATCTATACGATTAATTAAATTGCTTTTTTGGTTATTATTATCTACATTATTTGTTTTTTAAAATAAGAATAATTCCTGCTGAATTAAATCGTGAGTTTCATGTAAAGAGCATAAAGTACCTTTTGCTTTCTGATGATGTGAGATTAGTTCTCTTACGATGTGAGATTAGCTTTCTGATGATGTGAGATTAGCTTTCTGATGATGTGAGATTAGCTTTCTGATGATGTGAGATTAGTTCTCTGTTGGTGTTATCACCAACAGAGAGACGAGTGAGTGTCATTAATATATCAAAGTATAGAAAATACTAATATGAAAAATTACACCCGGGTAATAGAACGCATTCTAGAACAAATTCGTACAAAGGAGCGTTTTATTTTAACCTCACACGTAAATCCTGATGGCGATGGTCTTGGTTCTGAACTTGCTCTATATCACTTTCTTAAGGAGCAGAAAAAAGATGTGCGGATCATCAATGCTTCACCCATACCTGCAGTGTATCAATTTATGGACCCGGACTCTGCCGTATTTAATACGTATGATGAACATGATAGGGAGTGTATCTTACAATCGGATGTGATATTTGTCCTGGACATTTCTGAAATACATCGGCTTGGTGCAGTGGAAGAGCCAATAGCCCAAAGTTCCGCAGTTCGTATTTGTATTGACCATCATTCGACAAATAATTTTCCCGGTGATATTTTATTTACCGATGAACATGCGGTTGCTACAGGTGAACTTGTGTTGCAGCTCATCAAGCAGGGTGGATTTCAGATAACAACGCATATTGCTGAATCGCTTTATGTGGCGCTCTTAACCGATACAGGCTGCTTCAGGTTTTCAAATACTGATGCCAGGGCGCTTTTATTGGGAGCCGAACTACTTGCTTCAGGTGTTAACCATCAGACAATATGCAGCAAGCTTTATGAGAATAATTCCTGGGAAAAAACTCGGCTTTTTGCACATTCGATTGTAACATTAGAGAAAGAGGAAAACGGGAAAATCGCCAGAATGCATATTACTAAAGATATGATGAAGGAAACAGGCACAATATATGAAGATATAGAAGGATTTGTTGGATTTGCGCGTAATATCAAGGGTGTTTTGATTTCAATTCTCTTTGTAGAAGAGCCTGATAACAAAGTTAAAGTTAGTTTCCGTTCGGGTAATAAGGTTGCTGTGGATATGCTTGCCGCTGAATTTGGCGGCGGCGGGCATAAAAATGCTTCAGCTGCCGTTCTTAAGAATGTAACCCTCTCTCAAGCGATTGAAAGTGTAATGAAGGCAGCAAACAGGTTTGTGTAAAATTCGTAAATAGTAATATCCAAAAATTGCGAAATACTTTTTATATATCTCGCAAAGCCGCAAAGTCGCAAAGAAAAATTGAATGAATATATGATTTTATTTTGGAAATTTTAAGTAATATTTTTTTATAATATAAAGACTTTTCGTTCTTTGCGGCTTTGCGGCTTTGCGAGAAAATATTTTAGATTAAATAAGGTTTTTGAGACTATTGAAACAAAATTATGATTGTATAATCCCGCTTGAGATAGAACTATGGAAAAATTAATTCGAGAACTATTAGCGAAAATTGGTGAAGACCCGGCACGGGAAGGTCTTGTCAATACACCTAAGAGAGTTGCCGCTGCTTATGAGTATTTTTCTAAGGGGTATAAGGAAGACCTCAATAAAATTATAAATGGCGCAATTTTTCAAGAAAATTACGATGAAATGGTTCTTGTAAAAAATATAGATATTTTCAGCCTGTGTGAGCATCATCTTCTCCCATTTTATGGCGTGTGCCATGTAGGGTATATACCGGATGGGAAAATAATCGGTCTGAGTAAGATACCGCGAATCGTTGAAATGTTTGCCAAAAGGCTGCAGATTCAGGAACGATTGACAGACCAGATAGCGGAGACAATAGAGAATATTTTGAATCCGGATGGTATCGGAGTTGTTATTTCCGCACGTCATCTCTGTATGATGATGCGTGGGGTGGAAAAGCAGAATACCGTTGTGACCACCAGCAGTATGCTGGGCAGTTTTAAAAACGACCAGCGAACAAGAGCCGAATTTTTAACCCTTATAAACCAGACGCAGATATAACATTCTTCTTGGAGATATAATCGAAATATTTCGGATATTTTAAGTTATATGCAATTAGTAGTTTAGAAAAGATGAATTTTATAGGTGATTCAAATGGATGAGACCTTTAAATGGTTTACAACTGCGGATTTGAGCAAGTATGAAGATAAGTATATCTCTATTGTCGACAAAGAGGTAGTATGCGCCAATGAAGATCCAGAAGTTGCATACAAAGAGGCTAAAAAGAGATACCCGGATAAAGAAATTGTCCTTTGGAAAGTTCCCCGCAGTGAAACTTTTATTTTCTGAATGAGAGAGGTTAATGATTGAGTTTGATTACAGAAGAGAGCAATTGAGAACGGGAGAGATAATATTCAGGCCAGTAGCAAAGGTTTATCTTCTCAGGCATGAAGAAGAGTGGATTGCTGATTATTTCTATGTAGATTCAGGCGCAGATTATACTTTAATTCCTTATCGGATGGGGCGATTTTTAGGTTTAGAAAGAATTGCTTCGGAGATTAGAGAGATGGGAGGCATCGGAGGAGTCATCGCTGTAAGATTTGCCGTTATTTCTTTGAAGATAGAAACTTATAAATTCGATTGTACTATTGCATGGGCGCAAATTGAGCGGGTTCCTCTCCTTTTAGGCAGAGAAGGTGTTTTTGAACAGCTCGATATAACTTTTCAGCAAAGGAGTAAAAAGACCATTTTTGCATGGCGAGAGTAACCAAAGTAGAGCGGCCAAAAGCGTATAACACGGTGTTTTTGGCTCACTTCGTTCGCCCAAATCAGCCTATGGTAGAAAGATTATTTGATAGCTTTTGCCCAGGTGCAATTTTACGATATATTCAGGAGTTATTCGGACATAAAAGTTCGAAAACACAGAAATTTATACAGATGTTAGTAATAGATCACTCTGTAAAATCTTTAATTATTACGGAGAGCATTAAATAGTTTACATTTTGGAGAATTCGAAGGTGAAGAACATACAGCTAAGCGGAAACAGCGTAGACACTTTTTCTGTTGGTGATAACACCAACAGAAAACTTAGAATGCAAACAATTTTATGACCCGAGTAGTAATTAATATAGCAGACGTTTACAATGACGAAGTCATGACTCATACAATAATTTATAGCAGAAAAACAAATTTCAGGAGTGCGCACTATGAGTAAGATCATTTTTTCCGTTAGCTATGAAATAATACCTGAAAAACGCAAAGAATATTTGGCGTTAATGAAACAGGTACAGAAGCGGATAAACAGAGCGACAAATCAAAATTACACTGTGTATGAAGATGCTGACAGACCGAATCTCATGACGGAAGTGTTTTATCTCGACAAAGAAAAAGATGTAGAAGAGGTCAAACGTCTCCAGCAGAAAAAACCCGATTCGCTTTTCGAAAAAATAGACCAGTATATTTTGAATCTTGAACAGGTTGCATGCCGCACTTTTAATGAAATCATTTAATTTGGCTCAATCCCCCGAGTACTCGGGGGAAAATTATTTAACCGAATCCCGCTTAGCGGGATAGTATGTAGTAACCTCTCTGAATCCATCCGCTGAAGTCCTGCAGCTTTTCCGCCAGAGGTGGATCAGCCTCTGGCTGATTGTGCGGAGATTTTTTAATAAACGATCAAACCTGAATGTTTCATCATGAAAGCTCCGGAAAATATAATTCAGGAACTTGAAAAGCTTCGCTCTGAAATACAAAATCACGATTATCTCTATTATGTGAAGAATGAGCCGGTAATCAGCGACTACGAGTATGACATGCTGATGAAGAGGCTCCTGGAGATTGAGAAGCAGTATCCCGAACTGGTAACACAGGATTCACCATCGCAGCGCGTCGGCGGCGCAATTACCAAGGAATTTCCAACAATACGTCATGACCGGGTTATGTTAAGCCTTGCAAATACGTATATGCAGGAGGAATTAATTGATTTTGACAGACGGGTTCGCTCTCTCATTCCGGGGGAGGAATACCGGTACGTTACTGAATTGAAAATTGACGGAGTAGCCATAAGTCTTCGGTACAGGGAGAACCGGTTCGTTCTGGGAGTTACTCGTGGAGATGGATTCCAGGGTGATGATATAACCACAAATTTAAAAACCATCCGGGCGATTCCTTTGATTGCAAGAAATGTAACAGGTGCTCCAAAGAATTTCGAAGTTCGCGGCGAAGTATATATGGAAAAGAAGGATTTTGAAGAACTTAACCGTAAACAGGAAGCGGCAGGGGAAAAAGTTTTTGCAAATCCGCGCAACTCAACCGCAGGAACGCTTAAACTGCAGGATTCCGGTATAGCTGCGCGACGCCCGCTTACTATGAATGCCTACTCGATGATTCTCCCGCCCGGTGAACCGGCAGCCATAAAAACACAATGGCACGCCCTGCAGTTAATGGATGGAATGGGATTTCGCGTGAACCCTGAGCGGGCTTTGTGCAGCACGATGAAAGATGTTATTGAATACTGCGACAAGTTGGCGGATGAACGTGAAAAGCTTCCGTATGAAATTGACGGGGTTGTTGTTAAGATCGATTCGATTGACCGGCAAAATCGCCTGGGAGCCACGGCAAAAAGCCCAAGGTGGGCGGTAGCGTATAAATTTTCTGCAGAACAGGTTGAAACTGTGCTTGAGAATGTGTTCTGGCAGGTTGGCAGAACGGGAACGGTGACACCTGTTGCTGTTTTGACGCCCGTTTTTGTTGCCGGCACTACCGTAAGCCGCGCAACCCTGCACAATGTCGATGAGATCGCACGAAAAGATTTGCACATCGGCGATACTGTTATAATTGAAAAAGGGGGAGACGTAATACCGAAAATCGTCGAAGCCGTTCTAACGAAACGCCCTCAAAACGCAAAAAAAGTAGAACCGCCCGGTACATGTCCCGTATGCGGTGAACCGCTTGAAAGAAGCGAAGAAGAAGTCGCGTTGCGGTGTATGAATATATTGTGCGAGGCGCAGGTAGCCCGGCGTTTAGAGCATTTTGCATCACGGGGCGCTATGGATATCGAGGGATTGGGTGAGGCGATTATCGACCAGTTGATAAGTAAAAGTAAGGTTCATGACCCGGGCGACCTCTATTTTTTACGCAAAGAGCAAATTGCCGGTCTGGAAAGAATGGCGGATAAGAGCGCACAAAACCTGCTTGATGCGCTTGAAAAGAGCAAATCGATGGATTTCGAGTGCGTTATTTTTGCACTCGGAATCAGGTATATCGGTATAAATGCGGCACGGCTGTTAGCACGGTATTTTCAGTCGATAGATGAATTGTTCAGCGCTCCTGTAAGTGAACTTGCTGCAGTAGAAGGCATCGGGGAAAAAATGGCGGAAAGCATCGCTGCATTCGGCAAAGCCCCCGAAACAAAGATACTGCTCGAAAAATTAAAAAAAGCCGGCGTAAATCTAAAACAGGAGAGTGAAAAGCGGGATGTAAGTGTCTCAAATATATTTGTCGGGAAAACGTTTGTGCTTACCGGGACATTAGAACATTTTACCCGGGAAGAGGCGGGGGAACTTATCAGGAGATACGGCGGTAAAGTAACCGGAAGTGTCAGTTCTAAAACGGATTTTGTGCTTGCAGGAAGCGTTCCCGGCTCAAAATTGGATAAAGCCAAAGCCCTTTCCATTACAATTTTTAACGAAGATGAATTCACCCGAATGCTGCCGGATGACAAAGAAAATAGTCGTTGACTTTACATCAATTTAGTAGTACATTTTACGCAAATTTCAAAATTATTTGTGATTCTAAAAGTATTCTAGGGAGTGGTATATAAAGCATAGGATTTGAAGTTTAAGAACACCGTTGCACTTTAGAGATAATAAAAATTATGAAAAGATTCGGTCACAGTCTTGAAAAAATTGTCGAGAGCGCCGGCAATTTAAAACAGGTGCGCAAAGCAGACCTGCGGTTTGGAGATTTGGTGCTCATTACCACCCGGAATTCGGTCTATTCTGTGCGCGTTCTTGATAACGGTTTGTATTTGGTATCCGGCGGGTGGTTTGACCTCAACGGGCTGTCACCCATGAAAATCAGGATTACCGGCTGTACGTGGGGCGGCAGTATCATAAAAGTAGATATTGTAGCGGCAGTTGGACTGCACCTGGAATTTGGCAACCGGGTCGTTACCACCCCTATCAAGAAGGTCTGTGTCATTCGATATGATAATCAGAATTAGAAGGATAATAAACCATGATCGGCGAAACTGTTTCTCATTACAGAGTCTTTGGATATGAAATACGATCTTAATATACATCACCGTCGGTCGATACGGTTAAAAGAATATGATTATTCTCATCCGGGTGCTTATTTTATAACTATTTGTACGCATAACAAGGAATGCTGTTCGGTCATATTGAGAACGGGGAATTAATATTTAACCGTTTTGGTCAATTAATATTTAATCAATGGAATAATATACCAGAACATTTTAGAAATGTACGATTGGATGAATTCATTATTATGCCTAACCACATACATGGTGTATTGTTCATAACCGATGTAGGTGCGAAGCATTTTAGACGAAAGAGAGACCCTGATCTTAAAGAATTATCCAAAATGCTTCGCCCCTACGGATGGAACACGGCACAAAAACCGGGTCATTGTCTGCAATAATTCAAAATTATAAATCTGTTACAACCCGAAAAATCAACCAAATACACAAAACACCCGGCGCAAAATTGTGGCAGCGTAATTACTACGAACACATCATCAGAAACGAAACAGATTTAAATCAAATCCGTGAATATATTATTACAAATCCATTGAAATGGGAATTCGATAAAGAAAATCCACAAAATTGGAATATAAAAAATGATAGGCGAAACCGTATCGCATTATAAAATCCTCGAAAAAATCGGGGAGGGCGGGATGGGTGTGGTGTATAAAGCCCAGGATACGAAGCTCGACAGGTTTGTTGCGTTGAAGTTTCTTGCGTCCGAGTTGACACGGGATGCTACCGCAAAACAGCGGTTTATACAGGAAGCAAAGGCAGCTTCCAAGCTCGACCATCCGAATATCTGCACCATCTACAAAATCAATGAGACTGAGGACGGACAGTTATATATCGCCATGGCATACTATGAAGGTGAAACCCTCAAGGAAAAGACCGATGAAGGTCCATTGAGGATAGATGAAACACTAACCATAGCCATTTACGTTGCAGAAGGGCTGAAAGAAGCGCATGAGCATGGCATCACACACAGGGACATAAAGCCTTCCAACATAATGATAACCGATAAGGGTCAGACCAAGATCCTGGACTTTGGTCTGGCAAAGAGCGCAACAGGCTCGATAGTAACAAAAGCAGGTATGACCCTGGGAACAATAGCAATTATGTCGCCGGAACAGGCACGCGGAGAGAAAGTCGACAACCGGACGGATATATGGTCGCTTGGTGTTGTGATATATAATATGCTCACAGGGCAGATGCCGTTCAAGGGCGAATACGAACATGCGATTGTCTACTCGATCATGAATGTCGACCCGGAACCGATAACCGGACTGCGCACAGGCGTGCCCATGGAATTAGAAAGAATAATAAGCAAATGCCTCGAGAAGGAAAAAACCGACCGCTACCCGACTGCAGAAGGCTTAATGGTGGACCTGCGGCATTTGAAGAAAGATAAGATTAAGATTTTAAAAGAACCGGTTCCCGAAACTCAGATTGCGGCGCCTGAACCGCCTATTCAGGCTGAGAAAACCGGTACTACCACTATCGTTATCACACATGTAAAAAGAAAAGTAATTATTGGATTAGCGGCTTTGGTGGGAGTGATTGCGCTGGTCGTTGCCGCCCTTATGTTCATGCCGAAGGACGAGGCTGTCAATTCTCTCGCTATTCTCCCGTTTACCATTACCGGTGGTCAGGAGGAAATCGAATTTCTCAGTGAGGGAATACCGGATCATATAGTTGCCAGTTTACAAAAATTGCCTGATTTGAGTGTTTATCCGTTTAGCTCCGTGCTGCAACGTTATGGAAAAGAACCGCAGGACCCTATCTTAGTCGGCAGCGAGTTAAACGTAAAAGCAATTGTAACCGGTAAGATTGTTCCACGCGGCAGTAACGTCACCATAAACATAGAAATCGTGGACACGAGAGAAGGCAGAGTACTGCATTCACAGATATTTGAAGAAAAGCTTTCCGACCTGGCAAACATTCCAACTAAGATAGCAGAGAATATTACCGAACTGCTCAAAGTGAAAATTACCGGCGAAGAAGCACAGCAGGCATTTAAAATCGAGACAACCGATCCCGGAGCCTCTCAAAATTATATGATTGGAAGGAGTTTTATGTGGAAAAGGACACCAAAAGACTTTGAAAGAGCAATTGAATATTTTAATAAGGCGATTTATATTGATCCCGGTTATGCCGAAGCGTACTCCGGTATTGCAGATGCTTATATTTTACATCTTGATTATACGGGTATACCTGAATATATACGTTTACCCAGGGCAAGGGAGGCTGTAAAAAAAGCCTTAGAATTAAACGAAGATCTTGCTGAAGCACATACTTCAATGAATTTAATATATCGCTCGGAAGGCAAATTAAAGAAAGCACTAAAAGAAGTTGAACGGGCAATCGAGATAAATCCCAATTATTTTATTGCATACCAATGGCTTGGTTTTACTTTTGCACAAATGGGTAATTATGAAAAAGCAATTGAAAACGATTTAAAAGCCCTTTCATTAGACCCTGTGAACCCTATGGTAAACAGTAACTTAGCTTTAAGGTACCGGTCGATAGGTCAAACAGAAAAAGTGAAAGAACAGAGTTTAAAAAATATTGAAATCAACTCTGAAAGTGCTATGGCTTATTACGGTTACGGGAATACGTTAAGCCTATTAAGTGAGCATGACAGTGCAATCGAGCAGGCAAAAAAAGCGCTGGCACTCAATTCACTTGCATACAGAACTATATCTTATGCAGTGCTGGTCTATCAACGCGCCGGTCAATTTGACAAGGCAATTGCACAGGGTAAAAGAAGGATTGAACTCTACCCGCAGTCACCCGCAGCTTTCAGTAGCTTGGCATCGGTTTATAGAGATGCCGGTGGCAACGATAAGGTGATTGAAGAATTTGAAAAAATTATTAAACAATATCCGCATTCACCCGCGGCTTTCAATGAATTAGGAATTGCTTACAGGAACGCAGGAGAATATGACAAAGCGATTCTACAACACAAAAAAGCTATTGAACTTGCCCCGCTCTATCCGGAAGCTTACAATCAATTAGGTTTGACTTATAAAGCTGCGGGAGAATACGACAAAGCCGTTGAGCAATTTAAGAAAGCCATATCATGTACTCCCACTATTGCCACATTGACTTATCTCAGTAATTTAGGAAATCTTTATATTGAACAGGGAGAAATTGACAAGGCAACTGAACTTTATGAAAATGCAATTGAACGTGATCCTGATTGGGCAAGGCTATATAACGATTTGGGGATATTATATCGTAATATATACGAATGGGACAAAGCAATTGACATTTTTGAAGAAGCTGTTGAACTCTCCCCTGATAATATTGTAATTAAACGTGAATACGGTATAACATTGACATTTATAGGAGAATATGATAAAGCAATTGAACGATATAAAAAAGCCCAGAAGCTTGATTTTTTTACATTTGATGATAACAATGCCATGGGTACTACTTATTTTTGTGCAAGAGATTATAACAAAGCCATTGAATATTATAAAAAAGCTGTAAAAATTGACCCTTCTAATGAAACACCGATTGGAAATTTATCTTATGCTTATTTAGTTAATGAACAATATAAAGATGCCGCAGATGCGTATCAAAAATGGTTTGGGTTAAGAAAAATACCGAACGCGGATGAAATTTTTGAGGAGTGCTTTGCCGCTGGGGAATATAACAAACCGTCACTGCAAAAATATCTCAGGAATATACTTGAAGAATCTGATAAAACAAATAATCCATACACACCACATTATAAAGCACGTTTTTACGCGTATATGGATGAAACAGACAGCGCAATTGTGATGCTCGAAAAAGCATTTGATGAAAAGGACACAAATTTACCAAGGTCGATGTCAGACCCCGTGTTTGATAATTTACGGTCAGACCCCCGTTTTCAAGCGCTTTTGACGAAAATGAAACTGGATAAATATTTTAAATAACAGAACTTTTGTAAAAATTGAACGCAAACTAAAGTTTGCGGCTACCATTATAGTTTTTATAAAAGTTATAAATATAAATGGTAGCCGCAGGTTTTAACCTGCGCACAATTTTATCCTCAACATTTAGTATAAACCTGTTTTTGTGTGAATTATCAGCTTAAAAATAATATGAATTAAGAAATTAAGAAATTTTGTATATTAAATAACATATTGTATAAATTGTGAGTGATTTATGAAAGAAAAAGAGATTCGACTGCTCATAAAGATCCTTGAAGAGACAGGTATTGCGGAATTGGAAGTGAAAAAATGGTGGGGGGAGCGGATTCGCGTTGTAAAAGACGGAGCAGTACGAAACATAAACGAGCAAGACAATCCCGCTCAGCGGGATGGGATGACTATCGAAGTTCCATCAAAACCTGAAATTCAAGCCGGCGAAGAGCCGGAAAAATTATACTACGCAGTAACCTCCCCAATGGTAGGCACGTTTTACCGTGCCCCGGCGCCCGGTGAAGCCCCATTTGTATCAGTCGGCGATACCGTCAAAGCCGGTCAAACCCTGTGCATCATCGAAGCAATGAAGATCATGAACGAAATTGAAGCGGAAGTCAATGGAACGGTAGCCGAAATTCTGGTGGATAACGCACAGCCTGTTGAATTTAGCCAGCCGCTTTTTTATATTGACGAAAGTAAATAACAATGCGCCGTATCAGTATTGAAACACTCAAGCCCGGTATGATGCTGGGCTTGCCGATACGGGATGAGAACGATAACCTTCTCCTCAATCGGAATGTTGTACTTACTGAGCGGTATATTATGCGTCTGAGAAATTTGGGTTTCCAGTCGGTTTATATTTCCGACCCTGATCTTCTCGATGTTGCCTTTGAAGACATGATATCAAATAGAACCCGGAGTATGGCGGCGAAACATTTAAATTATACCTACAGAGAGGTAGAAAACATTATCCGGGATTTTAAAAATGAATCAATAGAAAAAATCACTACCAATCTTCGATCTAAAGCTGTTAAAAAAGCCTTCAGCAGTACAGGTATTTATAATATTACCGTAAAAGTTGTAAATAAAATCATAGATGATGTTGTTTCCTGTGCTGCACTGAACGGGCTCAATTCACTGAAAACTCATGATAATTATACATTCAATCATTCTATCGAGGTTACAATCGTATCTGTGATGATCGGCAAGAAATTAAGGCTCAATGCCCGTCAACTTCGGGACATGGCTATCGGTTGTCTGCTACATGACGTGGGAAAGGTCTTTATACCTGCTCACATATTGAATAAGCCGGACAAGCTTACTTCCCATGAATTTGAATTGGTCAAAGAGCATCCGACATTAGGCTATGAAATGCTCAGGGATTATATCCCCATAATGCCGACACAAATAACCTATCAACATCATGAGCGCCAGGATGGATCCGGTTATCCCCGCGGTCTGGCCGGATATAATTCCATTAAGCGGTTATCGTCAAAAAATCAAATTACATTTTATGGTGAAATTGTCGCCATTGCCGATGTGTATGACGCCCTGATTTCTGACAGACCATATCGCACGGGATTACTCCATGACCGGGTGCTGAATATCATTGAACACAACGCACATTCCCATTTTAATGCTGAAATAGTCGATAAATTCTTGAGTATCGTACCGAGTTATCCTGTCGGTTCTACCTGTGAAGTAACATCCGGCAAATACATGGGCTATCGCGGTGTTATCGTTTCTTTGGATGAAAATAATTTGAATATACCCAAGGTGCGATTGTTGTATGATACAAAAGAGGACCGCATCAAGCCGATAAACATTGATTTACAAAAAGAGTATGACACGCATATTAAATTAGTTGAATCGTAAGAGTGTGATTATTTAAAACTCCATTTCGTGAAATGATTTCAAAACTGTTGATAGCCAACCGGGGTGAAATAGCCCTGCGCATTATCAGAGCGTGCCGGGAACTTGGCGTAAAGTCGGTTGCCATTTTTTCGGAGGCAGACCGGGATTCATTGCATGTGAAATTTGCCGATGAGGCGGTTTGTGTGGGTCCCGCTCCTTCGGCAGACAGTTACCTTAATACTCCCCGGATTATTGGAGCAGCAGAAATCAGCAACGCCGATGCGATTCATCCGGGGTATGGTTTTCTGGCGGAAAATGCTGCATTTGCAGATATTTGTACAGCTAACGAGATCAAATTTGTCGGTTCTACGGCAAAAGTCATTTCACTGATGGGCGATAAGGCTATCGCCAAGGAGACTATGAAAAAAGCCGGTATTGCTGTAATACCGGGTAGTAAGGGGACTGTTGCAGGTGTTAATGAAGCGGAAAAAATCGCAGCCGATATCGGCTTTCCCGTGATTTTGAAGGCGGCTGCCGGCGGTGGAGGAAAAGGAATGCGCATCGCCGCCAGTCAAGAAGAAATAAAACATCAATTTACCGTTGCCCGGAATGAAGCTGAAGCAAATTTCGGTAATGGAGCGATATATATAGAAAAATATTTTGTGAACGCCCGCCATGTCGAGATTCAGATTCTTGCGGATGAACATGGAAACGTAATTCATCTCGGAGAACGGGACTGCTCTATTCAGCGGCGCCATCAAAAATTGATTGAAGAATCTCCTTCGCCTGCGTTGACTCCGGAATTGCGAAAAAAAATGGGAGAGGCGGCTGTAAGAGGCGCTCAATATGTTAATTATACCAATGCCGGAACGATTGAATTTCTCTTCACCGCAGAGGGGCAATTCTATTTCATGGAGATGAATACACGGATTCAGGTTGAACACCCCGTAACGGAAATGGTGTGCGGGTTAGACCTCGTCAAGGCACAGATTCGGATTGCTTCGGGTGAGCCGCTGAGCGTCAAACAGGAAAATGTTGACCTTAGAGGACATGCGATTGAATGTAGAATTAATGCAGAGAATAGTGAAATGGATTTTATTCCCTCTGCAGGGAGGATTACCAGTTTCCATTTGCCCGGCGGACCCGGTATCAGGGTTGATACTCATGCTTATGCTTCGTACATTGTACCGCCTAATTACGATTCCCTGCTGGCTAAGTTGATTACGTATGGCGGTACGAGGGAAGAAGCGCTGGTGCGAATGGAGCGGGCGTTAGATGAGTTTATTGTAGAAGGTATTCATACAACAATACCTTTTCATCAATCAGTTATAAAAACAAAACAATTTCAACAGGGACAATACCATACGGGATTTTTGTCAGCCAGAGGCTGATTCGCCTCCGGCAGAGAGGAGACAAAAAATGGAAATTAATGTACCGGATGATTTGTACTATACCCATGAGCACGAATGGGCGTTTATAGAAAACGATGATATTGCCGTGGTTGGTATCACCGATTATGCGCAGGACCAATTGGAAGATATAGTATATCTTGAACTGCCCGAGGTCGGTACCAAGGTAACCGCCAATGAACCTTTTGGAACGATCGAAGCGGTTAAAGCTGTGGAAGACCTTTTTGCCCCGGTCTCGGGAGTAGTAGCGGAAGTGAATCATCAACTCGAAGATAAGCCCGAACTCTGTAACCAGGACCCTTATAATGAAGGTTGGATAATTAAAATCAAATTTTCGGATAAATCAGAATTTGATAATTTAATATCAGCCAAAGAATACAGAACGTTAATCGAATAATTTAATCATAGTCTCAAAACTTTGGTAAATTTCATTATTGTCCATTAGTTTTATGAGTTGTAAAATAATATTATTGGAGTTCACTAAAAAGAGATTGCTTCGTCTCCCGCTAAGCGGGATCCTCGCAATGACAGACAAGATTAAATTGTCATAGCGAGCGAAGCGTGGCAATCTCTGATTAAAATTTTTGCACTAACATCGTCTACATTAACAAAAGCAATTTTTACCAAAGTTTTTCATAGTCTATATACCTTCGCGCTATGCGGAATGAGTTTACTTGTCTCTAATAGCTGAGTACTCTAATTCATAAGTTCGGTGATATATACAATTTTAATTTGAAGATATTTAACTGAAGTCTGTTTTTTTGAAAAAGGGTTCTTCAGACATTTTGTTTGCACAAATTTCCGTTATGTTCATATAATATTTGATATTATCACCGTAGGAACACGCCATGGCGTGTTCATGGAATTCGGTATATTAACGAAATCGACCAAGAACACGCCATGGCGTGTTCCTACGGATAAACTAATTAGTTTATCAGGGAATTCAATCATTTCCAACATTCTTAGCTATGTACTAACAAATTTCCTGATGAACCGAAAATAGATATATTATGTCATCGTATTTATGAATTCATGTACTAAGTATGAATTAAAAAACAATTAATAAGGGGGCTGTTATGAGATTAAAATACACTCTTTACGTACTTTTCTTCCTTCTATTATTGTTTTTCTGCAGCAAATCTGATCAGACCTACACCATCGAAATGAAAGATGGTGTAAAGTATATTCATAACCACGCACCGCTCTGGGGTGACACGCTAAAAGTCGCACTGGAGTTTGTGCAGAATATAGGAGATTTGGAAACTGAAGATGAGAATTACCAGCTTTACTATCCTATGGATGTGGCGCGGGATAAGGAAGGAAATATTTATATTCTGGACAGCTTTAATTTCCGTGTTGCAAAGTTCAATTCTGAAGGTGAATTTTTAACATCATTCGGAAAGCAGGGACAGGGACCCGGGGAATTGAGTTTCCCAATGGCGATTCAAATCGATGATAACTGCAATACATACATATTCGACAAGTTAAACAGCCGTATTCAAATATTTGACCTTGAAGGGAAACCTGTAAAGAGTATTAGACAATCCAGTTACCTGACGGACTTTATCCTTCTCCATTCCGGAAATATTCTAACAAGTGCGCCCAATGAAAGTAAGGACATAGATACTTCAATGCCTTTGGTTTATATATACGACCAGAATGGAAATGCTGTTAACGAATTCGGTAAAAAAAAGTTTTATAAAAACCAGCAAATGAAGAAATCAGGGAACAGTTATTTCTGCGTTTCGGATCAAGAAGATAATATCTATCTTGCGTTCAATCTTCGAAACTGTATTGAAAAATATGCACCGGACGGAACCCTAAAAATGAGAGTTGAAAGGGATCTTGGTTTTTCGGAAAGTCCCATGTTTGATCCGCTCACAATTGTTACGGACAAACGGGTAGTATACACAGGAAAGATCAACGTCTTCAGCATGGGAATCGGTGTTGATTTTAAAAACAGGATATGGGTAACGGCGTTCAACAGAACACTTACCGAGGAAGATCTTAATGAAGAGGATACAATTAAAGACGGGATTGTAATTGAAGTATACGATAGCGGAGGTATATTGTTGCAAAGAATACCTTTTCCGTTTCCTGTACGCTTAAAAGCATATGATATGATGCCCCAGCTAAAACGCATTTACGGCGACCGGGTTTATTTTGTCGATACCGACCAAGAAATGTGTGTCTACGAATACAAAATTGTCGAAAAATAACTAAAAGGTTAATAGCTGAAATCTACCAGCGACCGAAACTAAAAATTATTCGAGGGAAACATGCCTTTTATTCCAAATTCAGATGAAGACCGCAAACAGATGCTGCAAGCGCTGGGGGTTACCGGCATCGATGATTTAGTGTCAGGTATACCGCAAGAGCACCGGATAAAAGACGACTGGAATAAGTATCCCGGTAAATCGGAACACGCTGCCTGTAATTATTTAACCGAAATTGCCGGCAAAAATTCCGGTAATTTTACCTGTTTTTTAGGCGGGGGCGCCTATGACCATTTCATACCGGCGGCGGTTAATCACATCTCGAGCCGCGCTGAATTCATTACCGCCTATACGCCGTACCAGCCGGAAGTCAGCCAGGGAACGCTACAGTCAATGTACGAATACCAAACGATGATATGCGAACTGACCGGTATGGATGTCAGCAACGCATCGATGTACGACGGCGCATCCGCCACAGCGGAAGCGGTACTCCTTGCCGCACATTATTTAAAACGTTCGAAAATCCTCATAGCTGAAAACCTGCCGTTTAATTATCAACGGGTGCTCGAAACATACTGTCATGGACGGAAGATTGAAATTGAGAAAGTGCCGTGCCCGGATGGCGCGGTTGACGTTGATGCGTTAAAAAGCCAAATGGACGAAAATACCGCCGGTTTGGTACTGCAGTATCCTAATTATTACGGTATTATCGAACCCTTGGCTGATTTGGTGGAAATTGTTCACAATAAAGGTGGTTTGATAATAACCTCGGTAAATCCCATTGCACTTGCATTGCTTCGGACTCCGGGTGAATGCGGTGTTGATATTGTAACGGGAGAGGGACAGGTGCTCGGCAATGAATTGAACTGGGGCGGACCCTATCTTGGAATTTTTGCTGTAACCGAAAAACTTGTGCGGAAAATACCGGGCAGGTTATCAGGCAGAACGGTGGATACTCAGGGTAGACAGGGATTTGTCCTCACACTTCAGACGCGCGAGCAGCATATCAGGCGTGAGAAGGCTACGTCAAATATATGCACCAACCAGGGTCTGGTAGCTTTACGGGCGTGCATATACATGTCGTTATTGGGCAAACAGGGCATGAAGGAAGTAGCCGGTCAATGCCTTCAAAAAGCGCATTACCTTGCGGGGGAAATCGATGCGCTGCCCGGTTTTGCATTAAAGTATGACAGACCGTTTTTCCATGAATTTGTGTTAAGCTGTCCGGAACCCGCTCTTAAAATATGTGAAAAAATGCTAAGATACAATATATTTGCCGGAATTCCGCTTGATGATATGGGGGATCCCGATGCGCTGCTTATTGCGGTCACAGAGAAGCGTACAAAAGAGGAGATGAATGATTTCGTAGATAAGCTTAAGAAGTTTTGTACATATCCATCAATTATCTGAAATGGCGGCATCTAACCTACGGAAATGAAAAACCTGGCTAAACATTGCAGACTTCTTCTGTGGTTCAGGCACAACCTTAACAGTTGCAGAAAAACTTGGCAGACGATGGATAGGCTCTGATTTATCCAAGTTTGCCATTCAAGTCACAAGAAAAAAGCTTCTAAATATTCATAATTCAAAGGATTTGCCGAAGGAATAAAAGGTGTATAACAGAAAAGAATTATCCATAGAGGAGATAAAAGCTGAGATTCTGAAATCTCTTAAGAATATGGATGTAGAGATAAAAAAGATAATACTTTTTGGTTCAAGAGCAAGGGGGAATTACTCAAAACAGAGTGATTATGATTTTCTCATAATTACTGAGAAGACTTTTCCCATCAAGGAAAAAATGAAGATTAAAAAAAAAATAAACCAGACTTTGGCGAATTTACTGATTCCATGCGACATAATAGTAAAGTCAGAAGAAGAAGTTGAATACCTAAAGCATCAGATAGGAATGGTTGTCAGAGAGGCAATAAAAGAGGGCGTGGAAATATGATAAAGGAGAATATAAGGAAATGGATTATTAAGGCAATGGAAGATTATAGAATTGCTGAACATGAATTACGCTTTCCTGAAGAGGAGATTGCAACTTCTCCTGTCTGTTTTCATTGCCAGCAAATTGTTGAGAAATTATTGAAAGCCTATCTCATCTCTAAAAATATTGATTTTGAAAAGACTCATGATTTAGAATTTCTTTTGAAACTCTGCATAAACACGGATGAGGAGTTTGAAAGAATAGAAATTGGGAACTTGAGGTTTTATGCAGTAGAAGTGAGATACCCAGATGAATTCTATACCCCTTCTATTGAAGAAGCCAAAGAATGTTTTATAATTGCTTCAAATGTTAAAGCATTCGTATTTGAGAAATTAGGAGTAAAAAAGGGAGATTTATGATGCAAGAAATCTTCTGCGGCTAAGGCATGACCCTGGCAGTTGTTGAAAAACTCAGGCGTCGCTGTACAGGCTCTGACATATCCAAGTTTGCCATTCAGGTTACAAGAAAAAGGCTTCTGGATATTCATAACTCAAAGGATTTGATGAGGAAGGAGAAGGTATAAAGATGGAAAAGATTGAAAGAAAGGACAGCAAAGAAGTTTTAAGAAATATAAGAAAAGGTGTTCTAGAATGTCTTAAAAAGCCTGGGATTAAAATAACAAAAATAATACTATTTGGTTCAAAAGCACGTGGAGATTTCTCTAAATCAAGTGATTACGATTTACTTATCGTAACAGAAAAAACATTTACAATAAAAGAAAAAATGGGAATTGCGAAAAGAGTGAGAGAGTATTTGTCAAAATATGCTATTGATGTAATCATAAAATCTGAGGAAGAAATTGAAATACAAAAAAACCAAATAGGAAACGTTGTAAGGGAAGCATTGAAAGAAGGAATTAAAATATGATTG